>Ga0256842_1000080_pt1 | contig 71603 bp, 74 predicted proteins | sample 4559240metaG_FD_185973 | JGI IMG/M metagenome (GOLD analysis project Ga0256842, IMG submission 185973) | Hydrothermal vent microbial communities from Guaymas Basin, Mexico - 4559-240 | ecosystem: Environmental > Aquatic > Marine > Hydrothermal vents | place: Mexico: Guaymas Basin | collected... | reverse complement strand
TTGATATGCAACAATCTTACATAGCTAAACCTAATAAACATTTTAGCTATAAGTGTATAAATCTTATAGAGAGAAATAAAGAGATAGATAAGTTTCAAAATAGAGATATTTCACAAGATATATATGGAACAAATTATAGGTATAAGTATTGGAAACTAGAAGATTTCACTTACAACCATCAACGAAAATCTGAAAAAGATATACTCTTCACTTTTGGGACAAATGAATTATGCCAAAAACTAGGTAAAAGCTATTTAGATATAGCAAACAGTGATGATTATCAAGATAAGTTGATTTTAAAAAAAGGTTTAAATAAAAATATAACTATTTTAAATAGAAAAATAAAAATAAAAACTGATGAGTATAGTAATACACTACTAGAAAATATTGCTAAGCAAGATAGTAAATACTCTATACTCTCAAGTAATTCAAAAACTATAAAACAAGAACTAAAAAAGAGTAGAAAAAAACTAAAGATTTTAGAGAATGAACTAAGTAAAATTGAGGATATTCACACACTCAAAGAGTTTAAAATATTTAAAAAGTTTTTAGATGATAATTCAAAAATAATATTAACACAAGAAAAAGAGGCTATAAAATATTATAGATTCAAATATACCTTAAATATATTTATCTTTTTGTTTCCAGTATGGTTGATTTTTTATTTCGCTTATAGAGTTCTCAAAAAGAAAAACTATTTTATAACTTCCTATTTATCTCTCAATGTTGCAAATATTGCAGCTTTATATATAATTTGTAATCTTTTTTATCTAATTTATACAATTATTCCAAAAATATTTTTAAGTAAATTAATAATATTTTTATCTCAATATAATTTAACTTTACTACTAAATATAGTAGCAATATTATTTTTTATGGCTCTATTTGGATTTTTTATAAATAGGATTCAAAGAGATAAATATAAAGATACAAAAGGGGCTAAAGATTCTATTGTAGAAAAAAGATTAAAAAAGTTAAACTGTTGTGTTAAATGTGGAAACTTACATAATTCTCAAGATAAATTTTGTGGTTTTTGTAGTAATAAACTAAAAACTAAATGTATAGAGTGTAATCAATTAGTTGAAAATGATTACACTTTTTGTACAAACTGTAATCATAAAAACAGATTAGACATTTAGATTATCAACATAGCATCGCCATAAGAGTAAAATCTATATCTCTCTTTTATAGCTTCTGCATAAAGTTCTTGTGCTTTTTCTACTCCAACAAAAGATGCTACTAACATCAGTAGAGTTGATTTTGGAAGATGAAAGTTTGTGAGCAGGTGATTTACTCTTAGGGGTTTGTTGTTTGGGTGCAAAAATAGATTTGCTTCCCCTTTTGTTTGCTCTTGATGTCTTGCATAAAACTCAACTGTTCTTGTTGATGTTGTTCCAACACTTAAAATTGGAATCTTAGAATCTAAAAGTTCTTTTGCTTGAGATGATATATCGTAATACTCTGAGTGCATAGGGTGGTCAGTGATTATATCAGATTCTACGGGCTTAAATGTTCCACTTCCAACATGAAGAGTTACATAAGCATATTTATGATTCTCACATACTTTTTGATGTTGTTGTGGTGTAAAGTGTAAAGATGCTGTTGGAGCAGCTACTGCTCCCTCCTCTTTGGCAAATACACTTTGGTATTCACTCTCATCTTCTGTATTATCTTCTCTTTGAATATATGGTGGGAGTGGAACATGACCAATTTTATCTATAATCGGAAGTAAATCTTCAAATCTTAAAAGTGTAGAATCAACAAAAAAATTTACAACCCTACTTCCATCATCATTTAACTCTTTAACAATAGCAACAAGATTCTCATCGAATAGAATCTTAGTATCAACTTTTACTTTACCTCTAATATATACATTTATATCATTAGCATTTAAGGCTCTATTTATAAGAAGCTCGATTTTTCCACCACTTGGTTTATGACCATACATTCTTGCTTTTATAACTTTTGTATCGTTAAAAATTAAAGCACAGTTTTTAGGGATATATTTTTCAAAATCATAAAAATGAGTATGCGTGATTTTATTTGAGGCTCTATCATAAACTAAAAGTTTTGCATGGTCTCGTGGATTTGCAGGGTGTGTAGCTATAAGTTCACTCGGAAGAGTGAAATCATAACTAGATGTAAGTAACTCTGAGTTACTCACTTTTTTTCTCTATTGCTACTTCCTCTTCATCATCCTCATCATCTTCTTCAAGAGGTGGAGCAGGATTTACTACTCTTACTATTAATATAGATAAACCATAAAGAATAATAAGTGGCCCAGCCATGAGTAGCTGAGTTAAAATATCTGGAGGTGTTAATAATGCTGCTACTATAAAAATAATAATAATTGCATACTTGAAAAAATCTCTCATCTGTCTATCATCAACAAGACCTAGCAATGCTAAAAAGTAAGCAAATACAGGTAACTCAAATGCTATACCAAATCCAAACATAATCTTTGTAAAAAACCCAATATAGTCCTCTATATTTATAAGAGGGGTAAACTTAAAACTACCAAAGGTGATAAGAAAGTCAAATCCAAAAGGGGTAACAATATAATAAGCAAATAAAACACCAATTACAAACATAATAGTTCCACCAAACACAAAAGGCAGAATCATCTTTTTCTCATTAGCATAAAGTCCAGGAGCTATAAACATCCAAATCTGAGAAAGTATTATAGGTAAAGAACCAACAATAGCTGCAAAAAAAGCAACTTTAATCGCTACAAAAAATGCACCACCAACCTGACTAGTAGTAACCATACCATCAGCAGCATGAACAGATTTTTTACCAACCTCTGCTAATGCTATATTTAATGGTTCAACCATCCAACTTAAAATTGGTTCGTGAAAATAAAACATCACGAAAAACATCACTATTAAAGTTCCAACAGAGATTCCAAGTCTTTTTCTTAGTTCTACAAGGTGTGGTCTTAAATCATCAAACATCTACATTCTCTTTTTTAGTATTCTTTTCAAAAGTTATTTTTTCTTCTTTAGGTTTATGTTTTTTTGCAACAGAATCCTCTTCAATCTCATCTAATATATTACCATCTAGACTTGTAAGATTAGCTCCTAAACTTGTCAAATCAGCTTTTTTTGCCAACTCCTCTTTTGCATCAAGGAGTTCTCTTTTATATGCTAGAGCTTCTGCTTTTATCTCTGAAACATTCATCTCTTGTTCGAGAGAATCTTTTACATTTCCAACCGTATTTTTAACCTGTCTAAAAAATTTTGCTACATCAACCATTGCACTAGGAAGTTTATCAGGACCTAGAAAAAGTATAGCGATAACAGCAATTATAAGTATTTCAGCAAAACCTAAACCAAACATATATAACCTTTTTTTTATTTAATTAGACGAGATTTTAGCTAAATTAACTTCAAGTAGAGATAAAAAGTGCTATCTCATCTGCTAAAAGATAATCGTAGTTATAAAATGTGTCATCTTTTAAATAGAGTTTATTCTCTTCAAGCAAAATATCTAAACGACTTAGCTCATCTTTTGTAAACATATTTTTTCTAACCCCAACACAAGAACGAAAACCTAAAAAAATCTTTTCCATTTTTTTATCCTCTTCATCTAAGTTTTCAACTCTGATATCTAAAGGATTCTTGATATATTGTTCAATATTTACATTTGGATAGAATCGTGCTAAATCCAATTTTCCAACTGCTCCACTTCCGATTCCAATATAGTCTTTATATTGCCAATATCCAAGATTATGAGTACTTTTATATGAACCAAAATTACTAATCTCATACTGTTTAAAAGAGTTAGATTCTATTGTTTCAAACAACCATTTAGTTATCTCTAATTGTTCCCTAGACATCTGAGGTTTTGATTCAAAAGCTGTCCCCTCCTCTATTATCAAAGCATAAGCACTTAGATGATTTATTGGTAGTGAGAAAGCAATTTTAATATCATTAGATAGTAACTCTTTTGTATCTCCCAAAGTAGCATAAATAATGTCTAATGAGATGTTTTTAAATCCTATCTCACTAGCATTTTCAATAGATTCTATCGCTTGAGCTGAATTATGAGCTCTATTTAAAAGTTTCAATTTTTCATTATTAAAACTTTGAACTCCAAAACTTATACGATTTACACCTAAATCTTTCATCCCTTTTAGCCACTCTTTTGTTGCACTATTTGGATTAGCTTCACTTGTTATCTCTATATTAGAATCTAAATATGGAGATAAAATATCAAACATTGGTTTATAAAGTTTAGGAGATATAGTAGATGGTGTACCACCACCAATAAAAACTGTTTCTATAGATTTTGGTTTGGTATTAAATCTTTTTAATTCATATTTTAATTGTTTACAAAGTGCATCCATATACTCTTGTTTTAGATGAAATTTATCTACATAAGAGTTAAAAGCACAATATGAACACTTAGAATCGCAAAATGGGATATGTATATAGAGTAGCATCTGGAATACTACTCTTGATAATCTTTTTTAAACTCTACATAACGAGAGGCAGAGGCATAAAGTTCTTTCACTTCATCATCATTTAATTCACGAATAACTTTTGCTGGAGATCCCATAATTAATGAACGAGGTGGAAAAATCTTATTTTTTGTTACTAAAGAACCAGCACCAACAATAGATTCTTTTCCTATCACTGCTCCATCAAGTATAGTGGCACTCATACCAATTAAACAAGCTGGTTCTATCTCACAACCATGAAGCATAACACGATGTCCAATAGTTACATCATCCCCAATAATAGTTGGATTACCATCACTCCTATCAGCTTTTTTATAATGTGTAACATGAATCATACTTAAATCTTGAATATTTACTCTATCACCTATTTTAATATAATGAACATCTCCACGAACTACACAACCAAACCAGATTGAGCAATTATCTCCACAAACAACATTACCAATTACATCTGCTGATGGGGCAATCCATGTATCATTTCCTAATTCTGGTAATTTATCTTTAAATTTATGTAACATTTTAACTCTCAATAAATAATCTAGATGCTAATTTTGAAACTTCAATAACATCACTTTTTTTAGTTGCTTTTACAATTCTATTTACAAAATCTTCTAAAAGTTTATGGTTATTTATAGATTTATTTTCAGCTTTTTTAACTTTGATATATGATCCATCACTTTGTAGTTCATGAGCTAAATTATTATCAGAACATTGTAGTTTAAGAATTTGTTTTACTTTATCTCGAGATGCTTTATCCTTAATCCCAGTAAGTAATTCGATTCTTCTGACAAGATTTCTAGGCATCCAGTCAGCACTTGATATATACACTTCTTTCTCATCATTTTTAAAATAAAAAGTTCTTGGATGTTCTAAATATTTTCCTAAAATAGAAATTACCCTAATATTTTCACTTACACCCTTTATATTTGGTTTTAAACAACAGATTCCACGAACTATAAGGTTTATTTTAACTCCAGCTTGACTAGCTTTATACAATGCTCGAATCACATCTTCATCTACAAGAGAATTTATTTTTGCAATAATTTCACCATCTTTACCTTTTCTTGTTTCATTATTAATTAGTGAAAGAATCTTAGGTTTTATCTGTGATGGGGACATATATAGTTCATCAAGTTTACCTTTTTTACTAAATCCTGTTAAAAAGTGAAAGAATCTTGTTAAATCATTAGTAATCTCATCCTTACTTGTCAAATAACTCAAATCTGTATAAATTTTTGCAGTTGCAGGGTTATAATTTCCTGTTCCAACATGAGCATACTGTTTTAATTTTCCATTCTTTCTTCTTGTAATTAATGCTGCTTTTGCATGAACTTTGAAACCTTTGATACCATATATAACATGAGCACCAGCTTGTTCAAGTGCTTTTGCCCAAATTAGGTTGTTCTCTTCATCAAATCTTGCTTTTAACTCAACCATTACAGTTACTTGTTTTCCTGCTTCACTAGCATTCATAAGTGCATGAACAATAGGAGAGTTTGTTCCTGAGCGATAAAGTGTCATTTTAATTGAAACAACATCTGGATCAATTGAAGCTGATTGAATTAATTTTACTACTGGTTCAAAACTTTCATAAGGGTGATAAAGTAAAATATCTTGTTTTTCTAATATTGAAAAAATATTTTCATTAGAATCAAAAGGTGGTAAACTTTTTGGTTTAAATGGTGCCGATAATAGATGAGCAAAATTTTTATTTGAAACAATTTGCCAAAGACTAGAAAGATTTAAAAATATATTAAATTCATATATATCATCTACAAATACATTAGTATGACGATTAAAGAAGTTGATTATCTCTTCATCTCCATTACTTCCAATCTCTAATCTTACCATCTCCCCTTTTCTTCTTAATTTTAGTCCCTCTTCAAGTATCTCCATAAAGTCATCAGCTTCCTCCTCTTGAATCTCCATATCTGCATTTCTTGTAACTCTAAATGATGCATATTTAATTAATGTATATCCAGGAAATAGATCCTCTACATGTTGAGCAACTAAAGATTCAATAGTTACATAAATACCACTGTCTAGCTCTATAAATCTACTCAACACACGCGGAACACGAATGATTCCAAATCTTTCAATAGAACTATCATCATTATCAATCAATTTTACAATAAGACCAAAACTTAAATTATTTAAGTGTGGAAATGGATGGGTAAAATCGATAGCAATAGGAATAATTACAGGGTAAATATTTTCTTTAAAATATTTAGTAAGTCTATTTTTTTCATTTTGATTAACATCATCATAAGATTTTACACTTATACCCTCTGCTTCTAAATTTTTTAGTATAGACACCATACAATGTTCTACAACTTTTTGTTCCTGATGAAGATACTTTCTTATCTCTTTTAGTTGTTCAAGTGGCGTCAACTTATCTGCCCCTGAAACAATAACGCCAACAGAAAAAAGCTTTTTTAAACCTGCAACACGAATCATATAAAACTCATCTAAATTAGTTCCATATATCGCTAAAAATTTCAACCTTTCTAGCAATGGTAAAGATTCATCTTGTGCCTGTTTTAAAACTCTTGTATTGAACTGTAACCATGATAGTTCACGGTTATTATATAAATCTGGATTTTTTAAATTTAACATATTATTTAGAAAAGACTTTTTAATAAGTCTCCTACTTCCCCTTTTAATTTTTTATCTATCTGTTTATTTATCTCACCTTTTACTTGCGACTTGATAAGAGCTGAAGCATCTAAATCTATCTTTGGTTTATCAGTAGTTCCTGTTATTTTAACAGTTAAAGGATTTTTGTTAGCAATAATATCTATTTTAGAATCTACTGCTTTAGTTTTACTATTTATCTTAGAATTTTTAGTTGTTATTGATGATTTATTTGACTTAAAATTTAAAGAAGCTAATATATTTTCTTTATTAATATCAGCACTCACATCACCCTTAAAATTCTCTTTATAAAGATTTATTTTTGCAACATCTCTAAGTAGATTTAACATCTGATTTTGAGTAAATTTTCCATCAAGTAAATTACCATTAAACCTACCTTTTTGTTTTACTAAATTATAATCCAATTTAGCATTTAAAGATGATTTGAAAACTTCTGGATAGTACAATATATGTAAAACCTTTAAAGTTTGTACAGACTTAATATCAGCATGTAAATCATCATTATGTAATTTTGCATCTATCTTACCATCAGCAATTTTTGAATGAACACTTAAATCTAAATCTTTACCTTTTTTTAGTTCACCATTTGCACTAAATGAACCTCTCATTTTTTGCTTAGTTACAAAATAAAGATTATTTAGATTTGATATATAGATTTTATAGTCACTAACTATTGAGTTATCATTTGTATTTAAAATTGCTTTTTTAATATGGAAATTAGCGATAGATGATTTTAAATCTAATTTAGAATTTACTAAATCATTATTTAGTTTAGTGTCAAGATTCAAACTAAACTTTGATTTAGGCATTGTAAGATTAAAATCTTTATTAACAATTTTTGAATTTATTTTACCATTGACTGTTGTTAATTTCAAATCTCCATCAAGTTGATGAGGCTTAATATTTTTTAGATTTACATCAAGATTTAAACCAGCATTTGCATATGCTTTTTGACCTACCATCTCTAATAACAAAGCTAAGTTTGCATTTTTAACCTTAGCTATAATTGATGTTGGGTTAAATTCAGTTAGTTCTACATTATATATAGTATCACTTTTTGCTAAATCACTACTACCATCTATTTTAATTAACTCTAAGTTACCTTTTACAGTTCCATTTGTATTAAATGCACCTTTTACTTGAGCTTTTAGTAACTCTTGCAAATTTTCAAGCTTACCTAATTTAATATCATAATTCAAATCAACACTTTTTGAAAATAGAGAATATGTTCCTTTAGAGTATATAGAGTTTGAATTATCTAATTCAAAAAGTATCTCAAACTCATCCATTGTAAGAGTAAAAGTAGCTAATTTACTATTTAATTTCCCTAGTTCATTAATCTTATTTTCTAAAATTGGTGCTAGAATAGAGTTTCCAATAGGTGTAAATGCTAATACATATATACTAGTCAATAATGTAATTATTAATCCAAGAATCCAACTTAATACTTTCATAATTGTCTCCAAAATATTTTATTGCATAATACAAAAATATAGTTAATAATCAGATTTAATGTACTTGATAGAGATAGACTAAGCTTATCTAATTATTATTATTTAACTTTTACTTGACATTGTTACACTCAATATGTATAATACTCGTAACTTTTAATTAAAAGGAGTGATTTAATAATTATGTCTAAACAAACTGACGAAGAATTACAAACTAAACCTCAAAAAAATGAAGAGGAAAATGCAGAAGTAACCAATGAAGAAGCTGAGGCTGAAGCTGAAGCTGTTGAAAATGAATTTGATCTTTTACAAGCTGAGATGGCTGAGTTAAAAGATAAATATGCTCGTGTTCATGCTGATTTTGATAATATCAAAAAAAGACTTGAAAGAGAAAAATATACAGCAGTTGAATATGCAAATGAAAAATTTGCAAAAGATATGATTCCTGTACTTGATGCACTTGATGGTGCGATGAAATCAGTAGAAGGTAATGCAGATAAAGCTGAACTTTTTGATAAACTAAAAGAGGGAATTGAACTTACTCATAAGTCTTTTCTTACTCAATTAGATAAACATGGTGTTAGCATGGTAAAACATGATGAGCCATTTGATCCAAATATCCACAATGCTATTCAAGCGATAGATAGCAAGGATGTAGAGTCTGGGCAAATTGTTCAAACTTTCCAAACAGGATACAAATATAAAAATCGCCCTCTTAGAGAAGCGATGGTAATCGTAGCGAATTAATTCGTAACAAATAAAATATTAAATAAAAAAAATAAGGAAATAATATGTCAAAAGTAATCGGAATAGATTTAGGAACAACAAATTCATGTGTAGCAGTTTATGAGGGTGGTGAAGCGAAAATCATCCCTAATGCAGAGGGTAAAAACACAACTCCATCAGTAGTTGCTTTCACAGATAAAGGTGATGTTTTAGTTGGTGATCCAGCAAAAAGACAAGCTATTACAAATCCTGAGAAAACAATCTCTTCTATCAAAAGAATTATGGGTCTTATGATGAATGAAGAAAATGCTAAAGCTGCTCACGATAAAGTAACTTATAATATAGTAGATAAAGATGGTGCTGCTTGTGTTGATGTAGCTGGTAAAATCTACACTCCACAAGAGATTTCTGCTAAGATTCTTTCTAAACTAAAAGAGGATGCTGAAGCTTATATTGGTTCAAGTGTTAGTGATGCTGTTATTACAGTTCCTGCCTACTTTAATGATGCACAAAGAAAAGCAACTAAAGATGCTGGTACTATCGCTGGTCTTAATGTACTAAGAATCATCAATGAACCAACTGCGTCTGCACTTGCTTATGGTCTTGATTCTAAAACTGAAGAAAATGTACTTGTTTACGATCTTGGTGGTGGTACATTTGATGTTACAACTTTAGAGATTTCTGATGGTACTTTTGAAGTTCTTTCAACTGATGGTAATGCTTTCTTAGGTGGTGATGATTTTGATAATAAAATCGTTGATTTTTTAAATGATGAGTTTAAATCTTCTCACGGTATTGAGCTTAAAAATGATAAAATGGCTCTTCAAAGACTTAAAGATTCTGCTGAAAATGCTAAAAAAGAACTTTCAAGTGCAACTGAAACTGAAATTAACTTACCATTTATCACTATGACAGAAGCTGGGCCACAACATTTAGTTGTAAAACTTACTCGTGCTAAATTTGAAGCTATGATTGCTGATCTGATTGATGAAACTATTGAGCATATTAAAGTTGCTATGAAAGAATCTGATTTAGATGCTAATGAAATCAAAGAGATTATTATGGTTGGTGGTTCAACTCGTGTTCCTGCTGCTCAAGAAGCTGTTTCTAAATACTTCGGTGGAAAAGACCTAAATAAAGGTGTAAACCCTGATGAAGTTGTTGCTGCTGGTGCTGCTATTCAAGGTGGTGTATTAAGAGGAGATGTTAAAGATGTTCTTCTTTTAGATGTTACTCCATTATCACTAGGTATTGAGACTTTAGGTGGTGTTGCTACTAAAATTATCGAAAAAGGTACAACAATCCCAGTTAAAAAATCTCAAGTTTTCTCAACTGCTGAAGATAACCAACCAGCTGTATCTATCTCAGTTGTTCAAGGTGAGAGAGAATTTGCTAAAGATAATAAATCTCTAGGTCTATTTGAACTAGGTGATATCCCAGCTGCTCCAAGAGGTGTTCCTCAAATCGAAGTAACTTTTGACATCGATGCAAATGGTATCTTAACTGTTTCTTCAACTGATAAAGGTACTGGTAAATCTCAATCAATCACAATCTCTGGATCATCAGGATTAAGTGAAGAAGAGATTAACAAAATGGTTCAAGATGCTGAAGAAAACAAAGCAAAAGATGAAGAGAGAAAAGCACTTGTTGATTTAAGAAACCAAGCTGATGCACTAATCGCTCAAACTGAAAAATCAGTTACAGAGATGGGTGATAAACTAGAAGCTGGAGAGAAAGCTAAAATTGAAACTGCTACAACAGATTTGAAAGATACTTTAAAAGATGAGACTGCTACTAAAGAGCAAATCGAAGAGAAAGTAAAAGCATTAACTGAAGCTGCACATAAAATGGCTGAAGAGATGTATAAAAAAGAACAAAACCCAGAAGCTGCTGCAGCTGATGCGAAAAAGAAAAAAGATGACGAAGATGTTATCGATGCTGAGATAGAATAAGTTTTATCTCTAAAATAACTTTGGTATGTAGTTTTCTACATACCAAAGTTATCATAATATTCCACATATAACTCCAAAAAATCACATAAATTTCATCCTTTAATAATACTTTTAAATAAGTTTCAGTATAATCAATATTCGCTTTGCTGTTTTAACATAACAGTTGAGTATTTCTATCTATATAGTCTCTATAAAGATAAAAGTATTGGCAAGCTAACTATTGTTCGCCTAAGTGCAGCAAAGATTTAATTAAAATTATACTTTAATTAAGATAAGGTTCGGACCTGTTCGGACCTTATTAGATAAATAAAAGGACTTTCTATGAAAGTAAGAGCTTCAGTTAAGAAGATGTGTGACGACTGTAAAGTTGTTAAGAGAAAAGGCATTGTTAGAGTAATCTGCAAAGTTAAAAAACATAAACAGAGACAAGGATAACCATGGCTCGTATTTCTGGTGTAGATTTACCTAAAAAGAAAAGAATAGAATATGGTTTAACATATGTCTATGGTATTGGTTTACATGCTTCTCGTCTAATTTTAGATGCAACTGGCATAGACTATAACAAAAGAGTATTTGAACTAACTCAAGAAGATGTAGCAGCTATAACTGCAGAAATCCGTGCTAACCATATGGTTGAAGGTGATCTTCGTAAGAAAGTTGCAATGGATATTAAAGCTCTTATGGATTTAGGTTCATATAGAGGTCTTCGTCACCGTCGTGGTCTTCCATGTCGTGGTCAAAAAACAAAGACAAATGCGCGTACTCGTAAGGGTAAACGTAAAACTGTCGGCGCAGCATAAGGAATTAAATTATGGCAAAAAGAAAAGCTGTTAGAAAAAAAGTAGTAAAAAAGAATATTGCACGTGGTATTTGCCACATTGCTGCATCATTTAATAATACACTTGTAACAATTACAGATGAGATGGGTAACATGATTGCTTGGAGTTCTGCTGGTTCACTTGGTTTCAAGGGTTCTAAAAAGTCAACTCCATTTGCTGCACAAGCTGCTACTGAAGATGCAGTTGCAAAAGCACAAATACATGGAATTAAAGAACTTGGTATTAAAGTTCAAGGTCCTGGTTCAGGTCGTGAAACTGCGGTTAAAGCTGTTGGTGCAATCGAAGGAATCCGTGTTACATTTATGAAAGATGTTACACCATTACCACATAACGGTTGTCGCGCGCCTAAACGTCGTAGAGTTTAAGGAGATTACTGATGGCAAGATATAGAGGTCCAGTAGAGAAGATCGAAAGAAGATTCGGTGTAAGTCTTAACCTTAAAGGTGAGCGTCGTTTAGCAGGTAAATCTGCATTAGAAAAAAGACCTTATGGTCCTGGTCAACATGGTCAGCGTCGTAAGAAAGTTTCTGAGTATGGTTTACAACTTAATGAAAAGCAAAAAGCAAAATTCATGTATGGTGTTTCTGAAAAACAATTCCGTGCATTATTTGTTGAAGCAAAAAGAAGAGATGGTAATACAGGTACAAACCTTATCACTTTAATTGAAACTAGACTTGATAACGTTGTTTATCGTATGGGTTTTGCTTCAACTCGTCGTTTTGCTAGACAACTTGTTACTCATGGTCATCTTTTAGTAGATGGTAAAAAACTTGATATCCCTTCTTACCGCGTTAAAGTTGGTCAAAAAATAGAAGTTCGTGAATCAAGTAAAACGAATGTACAAATCATTCGTGCTATGGAATTAACTAACCAAACTGGTTTAGCTCCATGGATTGATATTGATGCTGATAAAGTATTTGGTATCTTTACACGTTTACCAGAGCGTGAAGAAGTTGTTATTCCAGTTGAAGAGCGTTTAATCGTTGAACTTTACTCGAAATAATAAATAAAAGGCGTTTAGAATGAAAAAAATTAAAACTGCTCCACTTGCTCCACAAGAGTTTGAGGTAGAACATATTAGTGAAAATGAAGCTAACATTATGGCATTTCCTTTTGAAACAGGTTATGCTATCTCTTTAGCTCATCCACTTCGCCGTTTTTTATTAAGTAGTTCAGTTGGTTATGCTCCGATTGCTATAAAAATCGAGGGTGCTAAGCACGAGTTTGACTCTGTGCGTGGTATGCTTGAAGATATTTCTGACTTTATTTTAAATCTTAAAGAGATTCGATTTAAACTTAATGATGAAGCAACAGAAACAGAAGTTAATTATAATTTTACTGGTCCATGTATTATTACAGGTAGTAACCTTAGTAATGATGAAACAGAAGTTATAACTCCTGATGCTCATCTTGCAACTTTAAATGAAGATTCTACTCTTAATTTCACAATTAAGATAGCAAAAGGTATAGGATATGTACCTAGTGAAGATACTCATGATGAATTGGAAGATGGTTATATAGCATTAGATGCTTATTTTACTCCTGTTCGTAGTGTTACATACAAGATTGAGAATGTTCTTGTAGAAGACAACCCTAACTTTGAAAGAGTAATTTTAAATATTAAAACTGATGGTCAAATTACACCATTAGATGCATTTAGAAACTCATTAGAAGTAATGTATGCTCAACTTGCTGTATTTAATAGTGAGATTAGTATTAAAGCTCCAACTACTATTGAAAGAGTTGAAGAAAATCCTGATCTTAAAAAATTAACTACACATATCGATAGCTTAGGTTTAAGCGCAAGAAGTTTTAACTGTCTTGATCGTTCAAACATTAAACTAATTGGTGAAATAACTTTAATGAGTACTAATGACTTAAAAAATGTTAAGAACCTTGGTAAAAAATCATATGATGAAATCGTAGAAAAAGTGCAAGAGTTTGGTTTTGCAGTTGGTGCTGATTTATCAGATGATGTTGTAATTGCATTAAAAAAGAAAATAGAAGCTGGACAAGCTTAATTAGAGGATAATAGATGAGACATCGTCATGGATACCGTAAACTAGGTCGTACAAGTGCACACCGTGCTGCTTTACTTAAGAACCTTAGTATTTCGTTAATAGAACATGGTAAAATTGAAACTACTGCTATTAAAGCTAAAGAACTTCGTTCTTATGTAGAAAAACTTATTACAGTTGCTACTAAAAATGATTCTAATGCTCACAGAACAGTGTTTGCTGCGCTTCAAAGTAAAGAAGCTACAAAAACTTTAGTAAATGAGATAGCTCCTAAATATGTTGACCGTAATGGTGGATATACTAGAATTACTCGTACTAGAATTCGTCGTGGTGATGCTACTACTATGGCATTTATTGAATTAGTATAATTCAATAACCTAGATTAGAGAAACTTTTTGTTTCTCTAACTAAATCCCTTTTAACTTTCCCAATTCTAAAATACTTAAATAAAAGTGAGACAATATGAGTAATTTCGCATTTGGAACTTACCGAATCAGTGAACATAATCCACAACATATAGAATCTATTAGAGAAGCAATTAATTCTGGTGTAAAACTTATAGACACATCATCTAACTATATGGATGGTAGTTCTGAGAGAGCTATCGCTATTGCTCTAAGAGAGTTTGATGATAATATAAAAGATGAGATAGAGATAGTTAGTAAAGTTGGTTATATCCAAAATACTAATATGGAAAAACACAATAAAAATCCATTTGATGAAGTGGTTGAATATAGTGATGAGTGTTATCACTCTATTTCAGCAACATTTATAAATTCTCAACTTTCAGATTCATTAGAGAGACTAGAGATTAAAAAACTTAATTGCTATCTTCTTCATAACCCTGAATATTATCTATATGATGCAATAAATAAAAATATTTCTAAAGATAAAAGACTTGATGAGATATATAATAGAATTTATCTTGCATTTATACAACTAGAGAAAGAGGTAAAAGAGAACCGTATTGGTTCATATGGAATTAGTTCTAATAGCTTTTCAGTAGCAAGTGATTCAGATGAATTTTTACCTTATGAAGATTTAATAACTTTAGCAATAAAAGCATCTCAAAAAATTGGAAATAAAAAACACAACTTTTCTACAATAGAATTACCTATAAATATATTAGAAAAAAATGGTCTACATTGTGCAGCATGGGCAAAAGAAAATAATCTTAGAGTTCTATCTAATAGACCATTAAATGCTCAATATGGCAATGTTATGTATAGACTAGCAGAGTATGATGAAAGTATTGAATATTATAACTATTTAAATGAACTTTTAAATGTTAGTGATAATAAGATTTTGAAACCATTATATAATCTTATAGAACAGCTAGATGATTCTAAGCATAAATTTGCTTGGATTGGAGATTATGATACATTTTTATACTCTCAAATAATTCCACACCTTAAAAAAACTATTGAAATATTAGATGAAGAAAATAGAGAAACTATTTTTAATTTTATTGATATATTTTTACAAGAATATAGAAAAATGGTAGCTTATGAATGTGGTAAAAAAACAAAAGCAACTTTAAAACCATTTTTCAAAGATTGTTCAAGTCTATTACAAGAGTGTGCTTTAAAATATTTACAAAATATAGATGATATAGATTATATATTAGTAGGGATGAGAAAATCTACATATGTAAATCAGATATTATCTTTAAATAAATAATTTTATCATTTGTTAAGCAAATTTGTCATATTTTATAAATATAAAAAATAATTAAGAGGTTTATTATAATGATTCCATTTACTGATGAGGAGCTAATGGCTCCAGTTAAAAGTACAATAGATAAGATTCGTCCATCTTTAGCGTTAGATGGTGGAGATATTGATTTTATAACAGTTAAGAACTCTAAAATATATGTACAACTTAAAGGTGCATGTATAGGTTGTGCAAGTAGTGGTAACACATTGAAATATGGGGTTGAAAGACAACTTCGAATGAATATACATCCTGAACTTGAAGTTGTTAATGTTCCTGTTGGAATGGAAAATAGTATAGATAGTTTATAATAATCGGATAAATAATTAATTATGAGTAGTATTAGTAAATTTAAAATATTATCACAAGCAAAAGACAATTTTTCAAAGTCAGACTATGAGAATGCATTGAAAAAATTTGCTGAAGTTTTACAAAACTTTCCCAATTCAAAAGAAGCTTACAATGGTGCTATATTATCAGAAATGGCAATGAGTGGTGAAGGTGGTGCAGAAGCTTTATTTGACTATTATGAGATATTGATAGAAGAGAATAAAGATCAAGCAGATGAAATTATGAGTGATTTATTACAAAATATGGATGGAACAATAGAAAAAATGAATACTATTTTTTCAGATCCTCTTAAAGAAAGACTAGAATATGAAGACGGAATCATATATAAAGATTTTATCGATATAGTAAATAAAGAAAACAATTTTAAAGAAATATTTGAAAATATAATGTTTTCTACTAGAGTAATAATTACAAAAAAAGAAGATTTCATAGATTTTCTTGACAAACTAATTGAACATGATTTTTCCGAAATGGCTATGAGTTACTTAGAAAATGCATTAAGTACTTATAGTGGAGATAGTTCATTAAATAAATTATTAAAAAAAATATTAGAAAAAAAGGGTGAATAATTGAGAATTGAACTACCTAATCAAAAGTATCGATATGTAACAGAAAATTCTACTGAATGTGATGGAGAAACTGCTTTTGTTTTAACAGCTCAAAATGAAAGATACCTGCAAAATGCAAAAGATAATAATGCACACTCTATAATTAAAATCAAAGATATATCTAAACTTTTTGGTATAGACAAAATAAAAATTATTGGGATAACTGGTACAAATGGTAAAACAACAACAGCAAGTGCTATATACTCTTTTTTACTTGATTTAGACTATAAGGTTGCGATGCAAGGGACTCGTGGATTATTTATGAATGATGAAGTTATTGAGGGAAAAACATTGACAACTCCATCTGTTTTAAATACTTACAAACATATTTATCAGGCTGTTGAAGCTGGATGTGAATTTTTTATTATGGAGGTTAGTTCTCATGCTATTGTTCAAAAAAGAATTGAAGGTTTAAACTTTGAGCTTAAGATACTTACAAATATTACGCAGGATCATCTAGATTATCATAAAACTATTGGTGAATATATCGCTGTTAAAAATAGTTTTTTTCAAGATGAATGTAAAAAACTGATAAATAAAGATGAACCAAGAGCATCTTTCAATATAAAAAATGCTTTTGCATATGGGATAGAAAATTCAGCAACTTACAGACTTATGGCATACTCACTAAATAATGCAAGTAGTGGAATTATTCAACACTTTCAGGAGGTAGTTCCTTTTACTGCATCTCTTCATGGATTTTTCAATCTATACAACCTAATGGCAAGTATCAGTGCTGTTCATATTTTAACAGGCAAAAAGCTAGAGGAAGTTACAAATGTAGTTGATAACTTTGCTGGTGTGAGTGGACGAATGGAACAAGTATGTGAAGCTCCAAATGTTATAGTTGATTTTGCACATACTCCAGATGGGATGCAACAAGTTCTAAATGCACTAAAAGAAAAATCACTTTTAGTTGTTTTTGGTGCTGGTGGAGATAGAGATAGATTAAAAAGACCATTAATGGGGAAAATTGCTGTTAGCCTTGGTAAAAAAGTTTATATAACTAGTGATAATCCACGAAATGAAGACCCACAACTAATTGCTAATGATATTCTTGATGGGATAGATAACACAACAGATGTTATAGTTGAGTTAGATAGAAAAAAAGCTATTCAAATGGCTTTAGATGATCAAGAAGATGATGAAGTTGTTATTATATTAGGAAAAGGTGATGAAGCACACCAAATCATTTATGATAAGAAATTTCCTTTTGATGATAGAGATATTGTTAGAGAACTCTTAAATATAAAATAAATACAAAAACATTATATATAGCAATTAATATTTTGCTATAATTCCACCAAAATAAACAAGGACAATTTATGGGAATCCCACAACCAGCATACTATATATTCAAATGTGAGCAATCTGCTCCTCCAGGAATGCCAAAACCTTCATGTGTTACACCACAGACTCAAGACTTATTTCAGTATTTGGCTCAAAAACTTATGCAAGATGGAATTATGGCAACAGTTCAACCAATCCGTACTTCATGTATGAATCGTTGTAGTTCAGGTCCAGTTATGTTAGTAGAACCAGGACATACAATGTATGTAGGTTTAACAAAAGAAAAAATGGATCGTATTGTTAGTGAACATATTATTGGTGGAAATGTAGTTGAGGAATATGTAATTGATTCTGAACTATGGGATGAAGCAATCACTCCAGCTAATATGCAAAAACAGATGGGAAGATAGGGTATATAATGACGATAGAGATGCTTTACAGCAAAATTCACCGTGCAACAGTTACTGATGCAAACTTGAATTATGTTGGTTCAATTACAATTGATGAAGAGTTATTAGAAGCTTCAAAAATGAGAGTGGGACAAAAAGTTGAGATACTTAATATAAATAATGGTGAAAGATTTTCTACTTATATTATTTTAGGTGAGCGTGGTGAGCGTGACATATGTCTTAATGGTGCTGCTGCTAGAAAAGTTCATAAGGGTGATAAAGTAATTATAGTTGCTTATGCTACATATGATGAAAAAGATTTAGAAACTTATAAACCAAAAGTTGTTCTTTTAAATGATGAAAATAATATAGACGAAATATTAGAAGAGATATAAATTATGTTTTCAAATATGGGTGATATGGCTAAAATGCTTGAAGGTATGCAAGAGAGTGCTAGTAAACTTCAAGAGGATTTAGAATCTAAAACTTTTAGTGTTAAAAGTGGTGGTGGACTTATTGAAGTATCTTTAAATGGTAAAGGTGAGATGATTGATTTGAATATTGATGATTCATTATTATCAGACAAAGAAACTTTGCAAATTCTTATTATTGGTGCTGTTAATGATGCTAGTAAGATGGTTCAGCAAAATCAGCAACAAAGTGCAATGGGAATGTTAGGTGGAATGAACCAATTTGGAAATAAATAGGTGCTTCGCCTATTTATACTTATAAATTTTTCCATTTTAAATATTTTTGCTTGTGAGGGTGGCTATGAATCCTGCAAGCAAAAACTAATAGATTCAAAATCTATTACAAATAATACAATTAAAATTCCAGTAATAAATAATAGACGACTCATTTTTTCAAGAACCACTCCTAAAGCTAAAATATTAAAATATGATCCTTTTTTATCCCTTTATCTAATTGAAGATAAACAAAAATTCAAATATCCATTTAAAATTAATAAATACCTTTCATTAGGTAGTGCAATGGTAAATTATACTAATGCTACTGAAATAAAAATTATTAAAAATCAAATAGGATTAAATAGTTTAGCAAAACCTAAAGAAAAGATAATATATCCTGCTATTGTGACTAATAGCTGTTGTCTACTAATAGGGATTGTAACACCGAAAGGAATTATTGAAAAAGAGTATATTCAAAGATTCTTGTCAAAGGAAAATAGTAGTTATTCTGATATTGGGATAAGAGTAAAAAACTCTAAAGATGGTGTAGTTATTAAAGCTGTTAATCCATTTAAAATAAATAATTTATTTAAAATTGGAGATATAATTATCTCACATAATAATAAGAATGTAAAAAAAGCATCAATATTTACAAAAGATATATTATTTAGCAAGATTAGTTCTAAACATAAAATAAAAGTAGCTAGAGGCAACAAAACTCTAATAATTAATACAATTGCAACAAAAAGATATGGTGGTGGATATATAAGTGATACATTTCTAGAAGGGAAAGGGTATAACATAAATAAAAATCTCATTCTAACTAATGTGCCAAAAGAGATAAAAAACTCACTTAGAGTTGGTGATAAGATATTAAAGGTTAATAATATAAAAATAGTCAATAGAGATGATTTATTGAAAAATATTAATAACTTTAAAGAAAAAGTAACTCTACTTGTCTCTAGAGATGGGTTTCAATTTTTTATAAATATACTTATCTAAAAAAATATTTCACTATATAAAAACCACTTCCAGCCATAAAAATACTACCAAAACTATTTAACATTATATTTGTTAAACCAAGGGCTATATGCCCACCCTCTAATAATAAAAAACTCTCAATAGCAAATGTAGAAAAAGTTGTTAATGCACCCAAGATTCCAGTAGATAAAAATGACTTCGCTGGTAAGGAAAAAAATGTTGTATACATAAAATATGCTATTAACATTCCCATAATAAGGCTACCAATTAAATTAACACTTAATGTACCAAATGGTAATGTATGTGGAATTTTATGTGATATAAAACCATTTAGATATGCACGAAGTACTGCTCCTATAAATCCACCACTACCTATGGCTAGGATTGTTTGCCAACTCATCATCATACACCTTTTGCATTTTTATTCTTAACTCAATCAACCAATTCTTATCATTCTTATCAGCAATAAAAGAATCCATAAATATCACTTTTATACATCCAGGTTTATAATAAAATTTCTTGATATTATAATATTTTGCTGTTTGCATTAAAACAATAGGCTGAACTTTTAGTTGATATTTATCAGCTACAACTTTTGCACCACTTTTAAATGGTAGCATTCTACCATTTTTTGAACGAGTTCCCTCTGGAAACATTGTTATAACCCTACCCTTATTTAGCCTATCTTTAGAGTTCTTTAAAAGTCTCAATAATGATATTTTACTTTGTCTTTCAATAGGAATATCTTCAGGCATACTCATCGCTAAACCAAAAAATGGAACATCAAAAAGTTCTTTTTTTGCAACCCAAGATAAATCTTTTTTTGATATTGTCTCCATTATCCCTATATCTAAATCACTTTGATGATTAATTAGATACATTTGAGCTGCTGGATCCTCTTCCCCCTCAATATCAGTAGAGAAAAAAACTGTTATTCTAATAAACCAAGCTGAGATTTTACGAGCATAAGGTCTTGGAAGAATAGGATAAAGAATAATTGATATAGTAAGTGCTGTGAAAATTATTACTGTTGAAAAGAACCAATTAATATGAGCAAGTATCTTCATTTTTTACCCAACCTATTTTTTCATTTTTTAATTTTACTTTTACAAAATTTTCTATACTTCCCTCTTTTGGAAGATGATATACATCTTTTGTTAGTTCAAATATTGTTCCATTATTAACTGGTAAAAGATAAATTTTTGAGCCTTTTTTTATACATACCTCTTTTGTTGGCATAGCTTTTTGTGCTATATAAAAAAGTGGAATTGTTAAAAGTAATAGATATATATACTTTTTTCTCCAAACTATAAATATAAATAAAATAACTACTAAAAGAATAGCTATATACATCTTAACACGCTCATGTGTCTGATTTTTAGGTTTAAGATCTGTTTGTGTTGTTACACCATCATCTTGAACAATTATAGGTATATTTATTGTTTCAAAACTATTTTTTATAAGATTAAAATATGAAAAACTAAAATTATCAATCTTTTTATCTATTACAATTATATATGTTATTTTTGATTCTATATGTGATTTGCTTATTGATTCTATCTCTTGTTTATAAACATTTTTAAAATTCATTTTTGATAAATCTGAATTATTTGCTTTTGCCATTAGTACTATTATATTGTGTTCATTATCATAACTAGTTGTTTTATAATTAACGATTTCAAATTTATTTGCAATTACATTAGAAAAATTATTTTTAGGATTTAACTTAACTACACTAAGATTGGCACCATTAAGCATACTTGTTGATTTATTACCATCTACTAATAAACTTGCTTTTATATCGGGTAATTTAGCCTTAGTTGATGTTGATAAGAAATAAAAAGTTTCAAAATAATACTTTCCATCTATTTTTCTTTTAGGAGTGTATGTTAGTTGTTTTAAGCCAGAAAAATTTAAAAATTCATACTCTATTTTACTTTTGTTTTGTACAGTAGAGAGTACTTTGATTGTAATAGGAAAGATTTCACCCTTTATAACTCTATCAGGAGCTTCATAATTACTCATATACAAGACTTTAGAAAAAAGTCCTGTAACAAGAAAAAGGCTTAGAAATAAAAATTTTATCACTATTTAAGAAACCCTTGAAGCATTGCAACTCCATCATCAGAACCAAGAATTAATTCCATTGCTCTTTCAGGGTGAGGCATAAGACCAAATACATTTTTATCTTTATTACAAACACCAGCAATAGATTCTACACTCCCATTAGGATTTCGAATCTCACCATTAGCATCTGTATATTTAAGAAGAATTTGATTGTTACTTTCCAGCTCTTGAAGTCCATCAGAATCTATAAAATAGTTTCCATCGTGGTGAGCAATAGGGATATTTACAACAGAATTATTTTCTAGTTTTTCTAAGAAAACATTATCATTGTTAATAACTTTCAAGTGGTGATGCTTAGATATAAAGTGTAGATTTTCATTTCTTTTTAAAGCACCTGGCAATAAACCAGCTTCTGTTAAAACTTGAAAACCATTACAGATTCCTAAAACTTTTCCACCATTTTTAGCATAAGCAATTACAGCTTTCATAACAGGAGAAAATCTTGCGATAGCACCAGATCTTAGGTAATCACCATAAGAAAAACCACCAGCAACTACTAAAAGATTAGTATCAGCAGGGATAGTTTCAGACTTATGCCATATAATCTCAGTCTCTGCTCCCAACTCTTTAAAAGCATGTTGTGTATCATACTCACAGTTAGTTCCAGGAAATTGAAGAATCGATACTTTCATTATACTAACTCTATCTCATAATCTTCGATAACAGTGTTAGCTAAAAGCTCTTCACACATTTTTGTAACATCATTCATTGCTGTTTCTTTGTTATCAGTATCTAATTTTAAAATAATTTGTTTACCAACACGAACATCATTTACACCATTGAAGTGAAGAGAATCTAAAGCATGATGAACTGCTTTACCTTGAGAATCTAATACACCTGCTTTTAAAGATACATTTACAATTGCTTTTATCATAATTTATTTTCCTAATATTCTATTTAAAACTTCTTCATAAGCTACTTTTAAGCCACCTAAACCTTGACGGAATCTATCTTTATCCATCTTTTCTCCACTCTCAATATCCCAAAAACGGCAGTTATCAGGAGAAATTTCATCAATTAAAATGATATTTCCATTGTTGTCCTTTCCAAATTCAAGTTTGAAATCAACAAGATTAAGCCCTTTATCTGCAAAAAATGGTAAAAGAATATCATTAATCTCTCTTGCAACACGACGAAGTTTATCTAATTCATCTTGATATTGAACAAGTCCAAGGATAAGAGCATGTTGGTCATTAAGTTTCGGATCACCTAAATCATCATTTTTATAATCAAATTCTACTAGAGTAAATGGAAGAACTGTACCATCTTTGATACCTAAATTACGAGTAAGGCTACCAGTCGCAATATTACGAACAATTACTTCTATTAAAATTACATCAGCTTTTTTATGAAGCATATGGTTATCATCTAACATCTCTACAAAATGAGTTTGAATACCTTTGGAATCCAGAAGTTTAAATAACTCAGTAGAGATTTTGTTGTTAAGTGCACCTTTACCAGCTTCACTTGATTTTTTTTCACCATTGAATGCTGTTAAATCATCTTTAAACTCTGAAATCACTAAGTTTTCATCATCTGTTAGGAAAAGTCTTTTTGCTTTTCCCTCGTAAAGTAGTTCTCTTTTTTCCATGCTTCTATTATCCTTTTATTATCATTAAAGCTTTGATTATATCTACTGCTTCTTTTAGTTGAATATCTTTGTTCAACATATCTGGTGTAATTATATCTTTTTTTGCTTTGTCTTGTACTTCTTTTGAATCTTTTTTATCGCTTTTTCCATCAACTTTTTCTAACTCTTCTTCAAGGTGTTTTTTTAAATCTGCCTCTTTTATAGCAAATTCATTTTTACGAGTTTTCACTTCCCCAGGTAACACTTCTATATCTGGAGTAACTCCAACAGCTTGAATTGTTCTTCCACTTGGTAGATAATATCTTGCAATAGTAAGTTTTATAGCTTCTTTATTTGTAATAGGAAGTATAATTTGTACACTACCTTTTCCAAAAGTTTTTTCACCTAGTAAAACTGCTCTTTTATGATCTTGCAAAGCACCACTAACAATTTCACTTGCACTTGCACTACCACCGTTAATCAGTACAACCATCGGTACTTTTGTAACAGTTGTTGAAGTATTTGCTGTATATGTTTTAGCATCAGATTTATGACGCCCTTTTTGTGAAACTATATCACCATTATCAACAAAAAGGTCGACTAAATCAACAGCTTGATCAAGTAAACCACCAGGATTATTTCTTAAATCTAAAATAATACCCTTTGTTGTAGACTTTTTCTTTTTTATAGCTTTTGCTACATCTCTTGCCACTTTTTTATCAAAACTAGTTACACGAACATATAAAACATCATTACCAATATCTTTAGCATAAACTGATTGAATAGAGATGATTCCCCTAACGATATGGATACTTAATGGTCTACTTTCACCCTCTCTAACGATTGTTAAGTCAATAGGAGTTCCAACCTTCCCTCTCATAAAAGAAACAGCTTCATCTATTGTCATACTTATAGTTGATTTATCATTAATTTTAAGTACAATATCTCCAGCTTCTAAACCAGCTTTATCAGCAGGAGTTCCTTCTATTGGTGCGATTACAGTTAATGCCCCATCTCGAATCCCAACAGTAATTCCAAGCCCACCAAACTCACCATTTGTTTGAACCTTCAATTTTTTATAATCTTTTTGAGTTAAATAATTTGAGTGTGCATCCAGATTTTTTAGCATCCCATCAAGAGCTTTATCCATCAACTCTTCTATATTCACCTCATCAACATTATACTCTTCAACAATACTAATAACTTTAGTAAATTTAGCTAATGATTCTAGTCTTGAAGTCTCTTTTTTTGTTTCCTCTTTTGAAGAAGATGCAAAAAGTGCTGTACTAAAAAGAATAGATAATGCCACTGCAACAGATGTAAAACCTAATGTTATATATCTTTTATTTTTCATTTATTTTCCTAATTTTAATGTGTGTATTATAGTTTATATGCTGTTAATCAACTATTAAAACTTATAATAAATAAGTATAATATATCTCATCATAGTTAAAATATCACTCATAGAATCTTTTTCAACTCTCTCTTCACCAACTATAATCCAACCACTAGATTCAGTATTTATAAAATTTTATAAATTCGTATGAAATAATTGTAACATAATAATAAATCAATTACAAAACTAGAGTAAGATTAATATTTGTGTTATATAATACAAAAAATCAATTTTTAGAGGTATACTAATTATGAGTACAATAAAAGAATTTTTAACAAATGATCATTCAAAATGTGATGAAATTTTTGCATCGATGGAAGAAGAAGCAGTTAAATCATTAGAAAATACTAGACCATTATGTGAAGAGTTTATTGCCCAAACAGAAAAACATTTTCAGATGGAAGAGAGAGTTATGTTTTTAGAGTTTGAAACAAAAACTGGTATGACACAAGGTCCAACAATGATGATGAGACAAGAACATACTCAAATGAGAGCATTGATGAAAGATATGCTTAATGCAATTGAAATTAACAATAAAGATAAATTCTTTGGTTATAGTGAAACACTAATGATTCTACTTCAACAACATAATATGAAAGAGGAACAAATGCTTTACCCTATGGCACAACAACACTTAAGTGCAGAATCTGATCGTATTGTAGATATGATGAGTTCATTAACTGCTCAATAGTTAGGAAATATAATTGGAATTAAATGGACTATCTATCGATCAAGCACCACCAATCTCTGCACCTGTTAGATTTTTTATAACAGCACCTATTTTTGGATTAATAGCAGGAATCTTAATCTTTTTTAGTGATTCTGCCACACTTATGAGTAGATTCTCAATAGAATCTATTGTAATTACTCATACTATAACTATTGGATTCCTAGGCTTTATAATGCTTGGAGCATTAACCCAGATGCTTCCTGTTTTAGTTGGGGCGAAAATGCCAAAGGTTGTTTTTGTAGCTAAATACTCTTTTATCCTAATCACACTTGGTCTTATTTTTATGATTCTAGGTTTATTACATAATGACATATGTACATATCTATCTATATTAGGTTTAGCTGGTGGCTTTCTTATGATGCTTGGCTCTATGGCTATCGCTCTTAAGGGTGTCAATAATTTTACACCAACTGTAAAGGCTATAAGTACAAGTATATTTTTTGCTACAACAATAGTTATAATGGGAATCTTTTTACTATACTCATACACAGATGATAATATCTCTGAATATCAAATAATAATAGCAAATATCCATAGTGTTTGGGCTATATTTGGTTTTGGTGGAATCTTAATTATAGGTGTATCTTTTCAAGTTTTACCTATGTTTTATGTAGCCCCAAAATTTAAAAGCTTCTGTAAAAAAAGAGTTGTTTGGCTTATAAGTACAGGTCTATTTTTATGGTTGGTTTTTTCTTTATTTAAAGAAGATTACACTATTTTTGCAAAAGCTTGGATAGCTCTATTTTTTTGGGCATTTGCTACAACAGTATGGTTAAAACTAAACAGACGCCGTCGCCCCATTAGTGATGTAACAGTTTGGTATTGGAGAACTGCAAGTATATTTTTAAGTCTTGGGGCTTTCCTTTGGATATTTGATGAGTACTTTAAACATGAGTATATAGTTATGGTTGCTGTCTTAATTGGTGGTGGTTTTATTATCTCTATTATGATTGGAATGTTATATAAAGTTGTCCCTTTTTTAGTTTGGTTTCATCTAAATGGGATGGGATATATGAGTATCCCAACAATGAATGAGATGATAAATAAAAACTTATCAAAAGCACAATTTATCTTATTTGTACTATCACTTATTGGTTTTATCTTCTCATTTTATATACCGATTCTACTTCAAATATCAGCATTAGCTTTTTGTATAAGTATGATTATTTTAGAGTACAACATAATCTCACCAATACTTATATACAAAAAAATCATAAAAACTAAACCAGACTTTGATATGAGTCTATTTTCTCAAAAGGACTAAACTAATGAATAACATTATACTAATAGGCTTCATGGGTGTTGGAAAAGGTAGTGTAGCAAGAGAGATTGTAAAAAACTCTAGCTATATTGCGATTGATACTGATGATTTAATTGAAAGTATTGAAAATAAAAAAATAAAAAAAATCTTTGAAGATGATGGTGAAACTCATTTTAGAAACTTAGAAAAAAATATCGCTTTATGGTTAGAAAAAAGTGTATCAGATACTCTAATCTCTACTGGTGGTGGATTTTATAAACAAAAGAATCTTAAAAGCATAGGTACAGTAGTTTTACTAGATTCCCCTTTTGATGATATTTTAAATAGAATCAAAGCACACCCAAATGCAGAGAAGAAACTTAAAAAAAGACCTCTTCTTGGTGATTTAAAAAAAGCTAAAGAGCTTTATGATGAGAGAAGACCAGAATATTTAGCCCTTGCTGATATAGTGGTTAATGTTACAAATAAAAGTGCAATTAATTGCTCAAAAGAAATTTTAAAAAAGGTAGAAAACAATGTTTAAAAAAATCATATTCACACTAGTTATACTTAACTTAAATGCTTTTGCTTCAGATATAAATTGGGCAAAAGATTACCATACAGGGATAAAACAAGCGAAAAAGCAAAATAAACCTATAATGTTTATTTTTTCTAACCAACATTGTAAATGGTGTAATGTACTAGAAAACACAACTTTTAAAAATGAAAAAGTTATAAAAGCACTCAATAAAGATTTCATCTCAATCATATCGTATACAAATAAACAAGATTACACTCCAAAAGAGTTATGGAGACCAGGAACACCAGCAATTTGGTTTCTAAAAAAAGATGGTGCCCCTATGTTCGATGCAATTAATGGTGCGATAGATGATAAAACTATGATAAAAAGTTTATCAATTGTAAAAACAAGATTTGATAGAATCAATAATGATTCTAAATAAAATAATCTAATTTTACAAATTATAAAACTTACTTAATGCTTATGTTCAACCAACATATCATTAAGAGTTTTAAATAGTATTTTACTATTCTCCTCTATCTCTTCAAAGTTAGCTACGATAGCATCTTCATTTTCAATTCTTTTATCATCATCTCTAAGGTATAACATATTTTTATGAGCATTATCATGAACTAATTTATGTGGCATAAGAGCTGCTTTGAAAGCATGAGTCATACCAAATCTTTCTTTCCCTTGACTCTCATACCATTTACCTAGCCTACATTCTGTATGGGTTGTGAAAGTTTTTGTTTTATCTGCATTTACAACGGCATCATAAATTGTAGCTTTAAATATAATATGGTCTATTTTTGCTAAAACCACAAAAACTTCATCTTGCATATTATATAGATTACCAGCTGTTTTAATTGCATCTTTATTAAGAGTATTCATGGTAGAGTTGAAATCTTCAACAGATTCACTTGCCTCATCTGCAAGAGTTGTCATTGTTAAAGATTTATCCATAATAGAACTCGATTCTTGTTTCATTGAGTTGATACTTATTGTTATCTCACTTGTTGCTTTTTGGGTTCTCTCAGCAAGTTTTCTCACCTCATCTGCAACAACAGCAAAACCACGACCATGCTCACCAGCTCTTGCTGCTTCTATCGCAGCATTGAGTGCTAGTAGATTTGTTTGTTCTGCAATATCTTTAATTAAATCAACAACAGATGTAATCTCATTTGTTTTATCATTTAGCCCCTCTATCGACATATTAGAATCGTTGATATGTTCAACAAGAGTATTTAGTTTAGTAAGTATATTTTCAACCTGACTCATAGAATCACTTGAGGTGATACTTGTTTTTTCTGTACTTTTGTAAACATCATCAAGACCACTATTTACAGATGCAATCTCCTCTTGGATAAGATTCAATCCCTCACCAATATCACCAATATTTCTAATTTTAGCACTAAAGTTAATCATAGCTTGTTTCTCATGTGCTACATGCATAGCATCTATACCATCCATAACATGTCTTATAGCCTCTGAAAAATCACCATGTAAACCATCATCATTTAAATCATAACTAAAATCACCTTGAGAGGCTTGTGCAACTGATTGATTAATTCTTGAAGTTAAATCTTTTACTAAATTTACAAAGATATGTAACTGATGTGTAATCTCATCAAGTTCATCTCTTACATGACCTCTTCTATCAACTACAATAGTTAGATCACCATTTTCAGTAATATTTGTAATAATTTGGCTAAGTCTGCCTATCGATCTACCTACACCATAAGCAACATTTCTTGTAATATATATGTTAAATCCAATTACAAAAATAGAACCTATAATAATTATGATTAACAACATAAAAGCAGAAGAAACTTTTTGTTCTACAATACTTAAAGTATATTGAGATAGTTTATTTTCAAACTCTTTAAGTTTATTTATCTTTTTAGTGATGGCATCAAACCAAACTGTTGGATTAACTCCAAAATCACTATTTTTTGAAAAAGCTAAATTTCTATATTTTTCAACCTCTTTAAATGAAGTATCAGATGTTATTGTATTAAATATTTTTTGTATCTCTGGGGATGCAGTATGAAAAAAGAGATTTGTAAAAGCTTTTTGTTCAGATACAAGTGAAGTGAACTTGGCAGCACTTTTAGGTGTAAATTTATCTTTAGCAAATACACCAGATAAAACTGCCCGTTCTATACCAGCACGCTCTTTTGAACTAATAAACACAACTAAACTATTAAAATTTGTTCTAATATCTTTATCATTTGGTTTTCTTGAAAAACTTGAAATTGTATCTATGATATTTTTATTCATTTGTGTGTATAGCTTAATAGGTGCATTAACTGCTACACTTAAACTAAGAACCTTTTTTCTCATAGCAAGTCTATTGTCTAAAGCAGTTGTATTTTTAAAAGTATCAACTAATGATGATGGGTGTGCTTTCATAAAAGCACGAAGCTCACTAATTTTTGCATCTGTTGATTTATATTGATTTGGTAATATATTTGTAAACTTTTTACCATTTGAACTAATAAATCCAGCACTTGCCCCACGCTCTTTTTGAAGCTCATGCAAAACTGCACTCATTTTTACAGAGAGTTGAACTAACTTCTCAGTCTCCTTAATATTATCGTACTCATTCCATGTTGTATATGTAAGATTTGCTGAAAACAAAAATATTACACTCAGAACCACTGTACTTAAAGTAAGTAGTTTTTGTTTGACATTCATATGATTAAACATTTGAAACCTTTTTAGTTAAGATTATTTTCTTCTTTTAAATTCTAACTAAAAGATATAAAAACTCTTTTTAATTATGTTAGAAATATGATAAAAAACTAAGATTCTAGAATATGTAAAATCAAATGGTAAGCATACTTATAGTTTTGAAGAGATTAATAGAATGGTTTTAGATAAAAAATTTATTGATTAAACAATATTTAATTTGCCAAATTTTTATTAAATAACTTACTTATTCTAGTGTTTCATATATTAAAAATTAGCTATAATTTCAACAATAAAAAATAATTAGGAAAATTAATGATATTTACAACAACTAAATCTTCTACATTCACTCATGAGTTTGATGAACTACTCCAAAGAGGAAAAATGGATATGGCTCATGTTGGCTCTATTGTTGGGAATATTATTGATGAGATTAAAGCTGATAAGAACTCTGCACTAAAACAACATATAGCTAAGTTTGATAACTGGTCACCAAAGTCTGATGAGGATTTGAAAATTTCTACTGATTCTATGTCAAAAGCTTATGATGAACTGGATGAAAAACTAAAGTCTGCCCTACATTTAGCTTACGATAGAATCAAAGTATATCACGAAAAACAAAAACCAAAATCATGGTTTGATGATGAATCAAATGGAACTATTTTAGGTCAAAGGGTAACTGCTGTTGATTCTGCTGGTCTTTATATCCCTGGAGGAAAAGCTGCTTACCCATCTTCACTTCTTATGAATGTAATTCCAGCTCAAGTTGCTGGTGTTGAAAACATAGTTGTTACAACTCCAACACCTGACAATGAACCAAACAAACTACTTTTAGCAGCTTGTCACTTATGTGGTGTTACACAAGTTTTTAAAGTTGGTGGTGCTTCTGCGATAGCTGCTATGGCTTATGGAACTGAAACAATCCCTAAAGTAGATGTTGTAACAGGGCCAGGAAATATCTTTGTAGCAACTGCTAAAAAAATGGTTTTTGGTGATGTAAACATAGATATGATAGCAGGACCTAGTGAGATAGGAATCTTAGCTGACGATTCTGCCAATGCTAACCATTTAGCAATAGACCTACTTTCACAAGCTGAACATGATGAGATGGCAAGTTCGATTCTTATAACTCCATCGCAAAAATTAGCTGATGATGTAAAAATTGAGATAGAAAATTGGTTAGTAAAACTTCCTCGTCAAGAGATAGCAAGAAAATCTATTGAAGAGAGAGGAGCTATTATCGTAACAGAGACTATGGAAGAGGCAATTGATTTAATGAATCAAATTGCACCTGAGCATTTAGAGGTAGCAACAAATTCACCGTTTGAACTTCTACCACTAATTAGACATGCTGGAGCAATTTTCTTAGGTCATAATACACCTGAAGCAATTGGTGATTATGTAGCTGGTCCAAATCATACCCTTCCAACTGGTGGAACTGCAAAATTTTACTCTCCATTAGGAGTTGAAAATTTTATGAAAAAAACTTCTATTATCGCATTTTCTAAAAAAGCTATAAATGAGATAGGTGAAGAGTGTGCTTTAATTGCTAATACAGAAGGCTTAACTGCTCATGAACAATCTGTAAGAGTTAGACTAAGCAAATAACTCTCTATCTATCATTTTAATTCATCTCTGTAAAAAAACTCGCTACTTCTACAGATTGAATTTATAAGTGGCTCATTAGTTTATTAATTCAAGTTTCCCAAGTTTCATCTTGAATCAACTCAAATTTTAAGCCACTTATAGCACCCAATTCTTTATACTTTATATCGCAAATAATCTAAATAAACATAATTTAGATACTTAGCCCTTGCATTTTATATTTTATTCTGTTATAATCCCATCCAAGAAAAGATGATTCAAGTTACATCTTTAATCTGCTTTATATTGATAACTTCTTGTTTACAGTACATTCGCCGAAAAGAAAACTTATATTATATTTTTATCACCTTAGAAATTCGGTGTACTCAAACAAACAAGGAATTAAAATGGCAGCATTATTAAACGGAACAGTTAAATGGTTCAACAGTGAAAAAGGTTTTGGATTTATCGAACAAGAAGATGGCGGAAAAGATGTATTTGTACATTTTCGTCAAGTTAACAACAGTGGCTATGGTCGTGTTTCACTAGACGAAGGTCAAAAAGTGACATACGAAATTGGTCAAGGTGAAAAAGGTCCACAAGCAGAAAACGTTACAGGACTGTAATTTTACTTCAAGTAGCTTCTGGCTACTTGATTTTTTATAGTATAATTTAATTTAAATTTACTAAATATCGCGGAATAGAGCAGTTCGGTAGCTCGTCGGGCTCATAACCCGAAGGTCGCAAGTTCAAATCTTGCTTCCGCAACCAACCAACTTATTTAACTCAACCTACCCCCCCCAATATATCTAATCTTAAATATTAAAGTTTATAACTTTTTTGATATTCAGAAATCACTTCAATTTTAATTTAGAATAAAAAAATATTTTAGATGGTCAAAAAAAAAGAACTAAGAAAAATAATATAATTGGAAAGAATAACTTTTAAGTGGCTTTAGATAGGAAGTTCATTTATAAAGAACTACCTATTTAAATAGTGTTACATCCCCAAATAAGGTTTTAAAACTTCAGGAATATCAATAGTTCCATCTTCATTTTGATAATTTTCCATAATAGCAACAAGTGTACGACCAACAGCTAAAGATGAACCATTTAGTGTATGAACCATAATATTTTTCTTTCCATCTTTATAACGAATTTTTGCTCTTCTTGCTTGAAATTCTCTTGTGTTAGAGATAGAAGATATTTCACGGTATTGATTTTGCCCTGGTAACCAAACTTCGATGTCAGTTGTGTAAGCAGCTGAAAAGCCTAAATCACCTGTACAAAGATTCACGATTCTATGTGGAAGTTCAAGAGCCGTTAAAATATCAGAAGCACAAGATACCATCTCGTTAAATATCTCCTCACTTTGCTCAGGTTTAGATAAAGCAACAAGTTCAACTTTGTGAAATTGATGTTGTCTTATCATCCCTCTTGTATCACGACCAGCTGCCCCTGCTTCTTTTCTAAAACACGATGTGTATGCAGTCATCTTTTTAGGTAACTCATTTGCACTTAGAATCTCATCTTGGTAAAGGTTAGTAACTGGAACTTCAGCAGTTGGAATCAAAAATAACTCTTGCCCATCCATCTTGTACAAATCATCTTCAAATTTTGGAAGTTGCCCAGTACCCTCTAAAGCAGTACGATTTACAAGTGCAGGAACACTCACTTCCTCAAAACCTCTATCAGAATTAAAATTCAGCATAAAGTTTATCAATGCTCTCTCAAGCTTTGCACCCATACCAAATGAAACAGAGAATCTACTTGTAGCAAGTTTTACACCACGCTCAAAATCTATCCAACCATTTTCTTCAGCTAATTCCCAATGCTCTTTAGGAGTATAAGAAAACTCTTTAGGAGTGAGAACTTTTTTAAGTTCTACATTGTCATTTTCATCTTCACCATCTGGAACAGAATCATCAGGAACATTTGGTATAGCCATAGCCATAGATTCTAACTCTTGATTTTTTTCTCTTTGAATATCAAGAACTTTAGTTATCTCTATCTTGTTAGCATCAACTTTAGCTTTAAGCTCGCCAATATCTTTGCCCTCTCTTTTATAAATACCAAACTCTTTACTCATAGAGTTTTGTAAGGCTTGAAGTGTTTCAAAGTTTATTTTAGCAACTTTTAACTCTTCACTTTTCTCTTTTAATTTTTCTAATAGTGCTAAATCAACACCTTTACGGATAAGTTTAGCACTCATCCCATCAAAATCTTTTTGTAGTAATTTTAAATCAATCATAATAATCCTAAAAATTGTAAATAGTACCGTGATTATAACAAAATTAGATTAGGAAAATTAGATTTTATTAGCTTAATAAAATAATGCTAAAATACATCTATGAAAAAATATAAAATACTTGTTACAAATGATGACGGATATGAAGCTAAAGGGCTTCTTTGTTTAGCAGAGGCTTTAAAAGAATTAGATAATGTAGAAGTTACAGTAGTTGCTCCTGCAAATGAAAAATCTGCTTGTGGTCATTCACTCACTCTTACTCGACCTTTGAGGTTTGTAAGTGTTGGTGATGATTTTTATAAGCTAGATGATGGAACTCCTGCTGATTGTGTTTATCTCTCACTTAGTACAATGTTTGAAAATGAAAAACCTGATTTACTCGTAAGTGGCATTAACAGAGGTTCAAATATGGGTGAAGATACTACATATTCTGGAACTGTTGCTGGAGCTATGGAAGCTGTCTTACACGATATTCCAGCTATCGCTATATCTCAAGTTATGGATTTTACAGATCCTTGTGGGGATTTTACTCTAGCATCAAAAACAATTAAAAAAATTGTACAAAAAATTAAAGATGGTGAGTTCCCACTTCCTCACAGAGAACTTTTAAATATAAATATCCCAGCTAATCTTCAAGAAGCAAAGATGAAAGTAACCTATGTAGGGTATAGATTCTATGCTAACGATTCTCACCTACATAGGAATCCTAGAGGTGAAGAGTTCTACTGGCTTGGACTTCATCCACTCAACTTTGCTCCTCGTGATGGTGTAGATGGGATGAGTGATTATGAAGCAATTAAGAAAGGAATGATCTCTATTAGCCCTATTATGCTTGATTTAACAGCTTATAATAGTATAACTAGACTAAAAAATTGGATAAACTAATTTATGAAATATGAGAGAGTAAAACAACTTTTAAAAGATGACTTTTCTAAATTAGAAGATGCTAAAATCATACTCTTAGGGGTTGGTGGAGTTGGTGGATTCTGTCTTGATTGCCTATATCGTAGTGGTGTTAAAAATATAACTATTGTAGATTTTGATACCTTTGATGAAACAAATCAGAATCGTCAAATGTGGTCAGAACTTCACTTAGATGAGATAAAAACCTCAGCTTTACAAAAACACTATCCTGATATAAAAACTATAAATATTCGAGTAGATGAAGATTGGGTTTGGGATTTTAATTTTGATGAGTATGATTTAGTTTTAGATGCTATTGATGATACTAAAGCAAAATTAGCTCTTGCTCAAAAATGCCATAAAAAGCTCATCTCATCTTTTGGAAGTGCAAAAAGATTAGATGCTTCACAAGTAAAAGTGGATGATATTTGGAAAACTTACGGTGATAAGTTTGGCTCAAAAATAAGATATGAACTTAGAAAAAGAGGCTTTAAGAAAAAGTATAAAGTTATATTTTCTAGTGAAGAGGCTGTTGTAAAAGAGAAAGGTAGTTTTGTAGGTGTTACTGCTACTTTTGGTTTAAATATGTGTAGCGAAGCTATAAAAATTTTAAGGAGATAGATGTTTGATTTTTTAAGTAGTGATTGGTTTATCTTAGGTTTAGAGGTTGTTTTTTTAATTTTCATCATTTATGATGTAAAAAAATATAAAGAGACTAAGAAAAAAGAATATCTAATAAATATAGTATTGACATTAGGTTTCTTTATTTGGACACTGATTCCATTTTATAACTCCTATATCACATGGGAAGATAAAGATAAAGTAGAATTAATTAAGAGTTGTGAGATAGACAACAATGCAACTTTATGTGCATGTTTAGATGATTCTATTTTTAAAGAGTATCAGTACCAAGATTTTATAAAAATTAATCTTTCCAAAGATAAAGATTATTTAGAATTTGAAAAAGAAACTAAAGAGGATTGTTTAGATGATAGCTGGTTTTAATGAAGATTCCCCTCTCATTTGTGAGGGGATTGTTGGTGATGGATGTGGTGGTGGTAGATTCTTTTTAGTAGAAGATTCTACATTAAAAACTTTTGACCCAAATACAAAAGAGTATATAATATTAAAAGAAAATATAGAATCTGCAAATAGGATTACCAAAGATGGGTGTATCTTAACTATAAAATGTAAAGATGAAATTATAGAGTTTGATCTCTCAACTTTTACACAATATTAATATTTATATAAACTAACAATATCAAGCTTATAAATATAATATAACCTTAATAATAATTACCCTATTATACAAGTACACTAATTAAAGGACTGCTTATGTTTTTTGGAAATAATTCAAAACTAGAAGAAGACTTAAAATCTAAAGAAGAAGAAAATAAAATTCTTAGAGAAGAGATAGAACAACTAAACAATAAAAATACACAATTAGAGATTCAACTAGAAAATTCTAATAACAATAAAGTTATAAATGAACTTATTAAATCACTAACACATGGCTTAACTAATGGATGTGATAAAGAACTAAGATTAATTCAAGGTGATTTAGAAGAAAACTTAGCTTCCTTAGAAGATATTGACACTAGAAACCAAACAAATAATACACACATAGAATCTTCCACAAATGAAATTAATATTTTATCAACTACTATGAACTCATTACTTGAACATATATCAAGTACTTATGAACAAGTAAATACACTAAACGCTAATGTTGATAGTATTACAGATGTTATTACCTTAATTAAAGATATTTCAGATCAAACAAATCTACTTGCACTAAATGCTGCCATTGAAGCTGCTCGTGCTGGTGAACATGGTAGAGGGTTTGCTGTTGTTGCTGACGAGGTAAGAAAATTAGCAGAGAGAACTCAAAAAGCAACAAGTGAAGTTGAAATTTCTGTATCTTCTTTAAAACAAAATACTCAAGAGGTTCATGAACACTCTCAATCTATGGAAAGACTATCTCAAAGTTCTACTGAGCAGATAAATATTTTCCAAGATAGTATAAGAACACTAGAAAAAAATTCCAATATGATTACAAAAGAAAACACAGATGTAACTTATGCGATTTTTATGGTTTTAAGTAAACTTGATCACTTACTATTTAAAACAAATGCCTATGAAACAGTATTCTCAGGTCAAACTACTGGAAATTTCTCATCAGATCATGAGTGTCGCCTTGGTAGATGGTATTTTGAAGGAACTGGTAAAGAAAAATTTGGTAATTGTGCAAGTTATTCAAAAATGAGTACACCACATAAAGAGATACATGATAGTATCAAAAAAGCTGTTCATTGTGTTCAGACTGGAACATGCACTCAAGAGTCTAAAAATGTTATGACATACTTTGAGAGTGCTGAAAAAGCCTCTATGCAGGTGATTAAAATATTAGATGATATGTTAAAAGAGGAAAAAGCTTTTAGAGACAATTAATAATCCATTTAGAGTATAGAGTAAAATCACTCTATACTTTAATCTACTATGATTCAATATTACAGATTGACATATTTCCAACTTATCTAAGTAAAATAAGATAAACTTCCATCAAATAATATTTATTAGGTTTATAATTTGAAACAGACACTTATAGGGCAAATTGATAAGATACTTTTTGAAGATAATGGTTTTTTTATTGCTGTTTTAAAAACTAAAGAAAAAGTTAGTGGAACATACTTTGAAAGTGATGTAGAAAATATAAAAGATTCTGCTATCACTCTTTCTGGTGTTTGGGAAGAGCATAAAAAGTATGGAAAAACTTTTAAATTTGATTCTATTCAAATAAATCAAAATCAACTATTTTTCTTTCTAAATAAAATTGTAAAAGGTTTTACAAAAAAGCTATCAGCACATTTAATAGAAAAATTTGGTGAAGATGGTCTAATAGAGATTTTAGACAACGATATCGAAAAACTTTTAGAGTTTAAAGGGATAAAAGAAAAACGGTTAAAAAAGATTCAAAACTCATGGAAACAGTTTCGCTCAATGAGAAAGTTAGGTGAATTTTTAAGCCCTTATGATGTCTCCCCTGCTCTGCTCACTACTATTGCTACTGCACTAAAAGATGTAAATGAACCTTGCACTAAAATAAAAAATAACCCATATATTTTAACATCAATCAACTCTATCGGTTTTAAAAGAGCTGATGAGTTAGCTATAAAAATGGGTGTTGAGAAAAAAGATGAAAACAGAATCGCTTCTGCTATGGATTATGTACTTCTTAACCATTGTGAACAACAAGGAAACTCTTGTGTTGCTAAGGAGATTCTATTTTCTCAACTTGATGAGCTTCTTGCTTTCTCAGATTCTACAAAACTTTATGAAGCTACATTAGTTCAAAGAGTGAGTGAACAAAGTATAGTTTTGATGAAAAATGATAGAGTAGCACCTTCGAGACTTTATGATGCTGAGAAGTTTTTATATGATGATTTTAAATCAAGAGCAAAAATAGATAGTGGTGGGTTTGTAAAAGATTTAGATGAGTTTTTAGAATCCTCTGAATTAAATCTTGGTGAACAACAAAAAGAGGCAGTAAATAAGATAAATATGGGTGCATCATTACTCTTTTTAGTTGGGTATGCAGGAACTGGTAAAAGTACAACATCTAAAACAATTCTAAACCTACTAAACACACAATATGACCAAAAAGAGATAATCACATGTGCCTTAAGTGGAATCGCATCTCAAAGAATCGCAGATACAACAGGTTATGAAAGTGCAACAATTCAGTCGCTTCTCATAAAATATGAAAGCAATGATACATTTCCATACTCAGTAGTTTTAATAGATGAAGCATCTATGATAAACTCTTCGCTTTTTGCAAAATTAGTAAGAAAAATTAGTAAAAAAGCGATTCTTATTATAGTGGGAGATGATGCCCAACTCCCACCAATCGGAGCTGGAAATATTTTAAGTGATGTTTTAACACTTAATCTCGCTCCAATAGTAAAACTCACAAAGATTTATAGACAAAGTGAAGATCAAGCGATAACACTTATAGCAAATGAAATTCGTATAGGGGAGATTCCTCACTACAAAAATAGTTATGAAGATTTTGAATTTATAGATGTTAGTATTCAAAATTATTACTCTATGAAAAATTCCCTCTCTGCAGATGAACTAAAAGAGATAAGGGAAAATAATTCAAATCAAATCATAACTGAAATAGTTCACAAAGTAGTAGAATCTATTCAAAAAGCAAGATATAGACTAAATAACAAACAGATAAAAGAGTACCTAAACTATTTTCAAGTTATCACCCCTATGAAAGGTGGAATCTTAGGTACATCAAATCTAAATAAAGTTCTACAAGAGTATTTCAATCCAAATCCAAAAAAATGTGTAAAAAGAGGTGAATCTGAATTTAGACTAATGGATAAGGTTGTTCATACTAAAAATGAGAATATGACCTCATGGGATTCTGATGGTTTTAAAGAGGGGGAAGATTCTAGTAAAAGAAGAATCTTCAATGGTATGAGTGGTTTACTGTTTAAAATAGATGAAGAAGATGAACAAGTTTTTGTTTTTTATCCAAATGAGGATGTAGTGGTTGTTTACGAATATGAGGAATTAAAATCATTTTTAATGCTCTCTTATGCACTTACTATCCATAAAGTTCAAGGGATGGAATACGATATAGTAGTGATTCCAATGAGTTTTACACATTTTATAATGCATAATACAAAACTAATCTATACTGCTATCACAAGAGCAAAACATAAATGTATTTTAATAGGTGAGAGTGGAGCATTTGAGAGTGGATGTAAAAAATTTGAATCAACTAGACGAGATACAGTATTGTTAGAATTATAATTTAACAATAAATGCTACAATAACACTCTAAATTAAATAATATAAATTAAGGATTTTTATGACTTTATACCCAGCAATAGATTTAAAAGATGGAAAAGCAGTTAGACTTACAAAAGGTCTGATGGATAGTGCAAAAATATACTCAGATGAACCATGGTCTTTAGTAAAAAAGTTTGAAGAGATGGGTGCAGAGTGGGTTCATTTAGTTGATTTAAACGGTGCGTTTGCAGGTGAGCCTAAAAATTTAGATTCTATTATTAAAATTCGTGAAAATTGTAATGTTAAACTGGAGCTTGGTGGTGGAATCAGAGATGAAGAGACTATCAAAAAAATGTTAGAGATTGGAATTGATAGAATTATTTTAGGTTCTATTGCAGTTAAGAATCCTCAGTTTGTAAGAGATATGGCTTCTAAATACCCTATCGCTGTTGGGATTGATGCAATTGATGGTTTCGTTGCTGTTGAGGGTTGGGGTGAAGTTTCATCTATGAAAGCTACTGATTTAGCAAAAGAGTTTGCAAATGCTGGTGTAGAAGCGATTATCTGTACTGATGTTGGTAAAGATGGCACATTAAGTGGTGTAAATGTAGAGTTTACTTTAGATATAGCAAGAGCATGTGGAATCAGTACTATTGCAAGTGGTGGTGTAAAAGATGAATCTGATATAGAAGCACTTATTGCTACAAAAGAGGTTGATGGTTGTATTATAGGAAAAGCTTACTATGAGGGAACATTAAACCTACCAAAAATGTTTAAACTACTCGATTAATACAAAAACAAACAATTTTCTGATATTATTGTTTATTAATTTTATAAAAATATTTAAAAAAAGGATTTCAATTGAAATTACTTGTTGTTGATGATAGCTCTACAATGCGTCGTATTATAAAGAACACTTTGGCTCGTCTTGGATATAAAGATATTTTAGAGGGTGCTGATGGTGTTGAGGGTTGGGCTGCAATGGATGCAAATCCAGATATTGATATGCTGATTACAGATTGGAATATGCCAGAGATGAATGGTCTTGAACTTGTTCAAAAAGTTCGTGCTGATGCGCGTTTTAAAGATACTCCAATAATTATGGTTACAACAGAGGGTGGAAAAGCAGAAGTTATTACTGCCCTAAAAGCTGGTGTAAATAACTATATAGTAAAACCATTCACTCCACAAGTTCTAAAAGAGAAACTTGGTGCCGTAATGGGTATTTCTTAATAATGCAGGAATACTACTACGAACTAGTAGTTAAAGTTTCTTCTCATCTATCTCTCTTCTCAGATTTTTTATCGGATACATTACCCGTTGGTTTTGAAGAGATAGATGATGGATTTGTAATTAGAAGTGAAGATGAACTAGATACTATTATCTGGGGACTTGAACAATTTACAGAAGCTTTACAAAAGGCATTAGGTCAAACTATCGATATTGAATGTACTCAAAAAAAACTTAAAAATAGTGATTGGGTAGAGGTATATCAAAAAAGTATAGAACCAATTGTTATAGATAAGTTCTATATACATCCAACTTGGGATGAACCAAATAAAAAGCTTTTAAACATTGCAATAGATCCTGCATTAGCTTTTGGAACAGGACACCATCCAACTACATCTTCCTCCCTAAAAGCAGTTTGCAAATATGTTAAAGAAGATGATAAAGTTATTGATGTTGGTTGTGGAAGTGGGATTCTTGGGATTGGTGCTATGAAACTCGGAGCAATTGTTGATGCTTGTGATACAGATATAATATCTGTAAATAACTCTATCGATAATGCTAAATTAAATGGCTTAAAATTCTCAAATATCTGGGAAGGCTCTTGTTCATTGAGTGATAAAAAGTATAATATTGTAATAGCAAATATAGTTGCTGATGTTTTAACATTTATTGCAAAAGATTTGAAAAAAGCACTTGAAGATGATGCCATATTAGTTTTATCTGGAATCTTAGATAAATACGAATCAAAAGTCTTAAAATACTACACAGATTGTACTCTAGTAGAAAGAATTGCCCAAGATGAATGGGTAACATTAATTTTAAAAAAATAAAGAGAGAAATAGATGTCAGACAAAGAGTCAAATAATAACAATGATGATAACAATTTCTTCAATAAAAATCCATTAATCACATTTGCACTATTTTCAGTAATTATTATATTACTATTTAAAGTAGTTGTTGGAGAGGGTGGTGGTTTAGGTAATGAAACATCACAAGGCAATGTAAGAACAAAACAAGTAAGTTATTCAAAATTTAAAGAGTTAGTTAACACTAAATCTCTTAGTAAAGTTGAAATTGGTCAAACATATATCAAAGCTAAATCAGCTGACGGACAAGTATACAGTACAAGAATCGTGCCAGGTGATACTAAACTTATTGAAGAGTTAGATAAACAGGGTATTGAATATACTGGATTTAGTGAGACAAACTGGTTTACTGAGATGTTTGGGTTTTTACTTCCTTTTTTAATCATTATCGCTATATGGATGTTTTTTGCTGGAAGAATGCAAAAATCTATGGGTAGTGGAATGCTTGGTATGGGTAACTCTAAAAAAATGATTAACTCAGAAAAACCAAAAACTAAATTTGATGATGTTGCTGGTGTTGAGGAAGCGAAAGAGGAGGTTCAAGAGATTGTTGATTTCTTGAAACATCCAGGTCGTTATGTTGAGATTGGTGCAAAGATTCCAAAGGGTGTTTTACTTGTTGGATCGCCAGGTACTGGTAAAACCCTTTTAGCTAAAGCTGTTGCTGGTGAAGCTGATGTTCCATTTTTTTCTGTAAGTGGTTCTAGCTTTATTGAGATGTTTGTTGGTGTTGGTGCTGCTCGTGTTCGCGACCTTTTTGAACAAGCAAAAAAAGATGCTCCAAGTATTATCTTTATAGATGAGATTGATGCTATTGGTAAAAGTCGTGCTGCTGGTGGAATGATGGGGGGAAATGATGAGCGAGAACAAACGCTTAATCAACTCTTAGCTGAGATGGATGGTTTTGGTACTGATACTCCTATTATCATTTTAGCAGCAACAAATAGACCTGAAATTCTTGATTCTGCCTTGCTTCGTCCAGGGCGTTTTGATAGACAAGTTCTTGTTGATAAGCCAGATTTTGAGGGTCGTATTAAGATTCTTAAAGTTCATATGAAAAATGTAAAAATTGATGATGATGTTGAGATAGAGGAAGTTGCTCGTCTTACAGCAGGTCTTGCTGGTGCAGATTTAGCTAATATCATCAATGAAGCAGCACTTTTAGCTGGTAGAAAGTCTCAAAAAACTGTAAAACAAGAAAACCTATTTGAATCTGTTGAGAGAGCTATTGCTGGTTTATCTAAAAAATCTCGCCGTATTAATACTAAAGAGAAAAAAATTGTTGCTTACCATGAAAGTGGTCATGCACTTTTAGCAGAAACTACTGAGGGTGCTAAGAAAGTTTCTAAAGTTTCTATTGTTCCTCGTGGACTTGCTGCTCTTGGTTATACACTTAATAAACCTGAAGAGAATAGATTTATGATGCAGCGTAACGAAATGTGGGCTGAAGTAGATGTGCTTCTTGGTGGTCGTGCAGCAGAGGAAGTATTTATTGGTGAAATATCTACTGGTGCTGGAAATGATTTAGAAAGAGCAACAGATATTATTAAATCAATGGTTCAAACTTATGGTATGAGTGATATTGCAGGACTAATGGTTTTAGAAAAAAGTAAACAATCTTTCTTAGGTGGTGGACAACAGTCTTCTCGTGAGTATAGTGAAAAGATGGCTGAGAATATGGATGAGTTCATTAAATCATCCCTTAATGAGCATTATGCAAGTGTTATAGCTAGATTAGAAGAGTATAAAGATGCCATAGAAGATATGGTAGCCTTACTTTATAAAAAAGAGAATATAACTGGTGAAGAGGTTCAAGAGATTATTATTAACTTTGAAAAAGAGAACAATATAGATTCTAAAGTTCATATAGTTACTGATGAGATAAAAGAAGAGTTAAAAGAGGATGCTAAAATGACTAAGACATCTAAAGATGAAGAAGAAAATAAATAGAGTTATAACTCTATTTATTTAATTTCTCAAAAGTAAGTTTTTCTTGATTTATATTGAAATTAAAATAGTTAGATTGAAAATTATTTCCCACCTTAGATAGCTGAATAACAGCTCCATCATTATTTTGTGCCTGAAGGTATAAAAGCCCTAAAGCATACCTACTCTCTAAAAAATCTTTATCTTTTCTTTTTGACAACTCTAGTAAAATAGTTGCATTGGCAGGATGTTTAGCAGCGATAGAGGCTGTTGCACCTAAAAATAATGTGTAAGCATCTCTTACCTTATAATCATCAATAAGTTGATTGTATAGAGTATATGATTCCTCTGATGCACCATCATATAGTGATGCTAATGCTAGTGTACTAATTAAATCTCTTCTATCTTTGGTTGTAGTATATAGAACATCTTTCAACTGCTCTCTTAGATAATATAATCTACCCATAATAAGATTCTCTTGTACATATAAATATCTAGTGATATATGGTCCAAAATATAAATCTTTAAAATGAAATTTTTGCTTTGCTAAATATGCTGTAACCTCTTTTGAATATTCTGTCTCTTTTAAATCATAAAAACCAGTATCTATAAACATTAAATGTGGCAGAATCTCATTTGGAAGTATATTTATAAGCTCTTTTGCCGTTTCATTTGCATGCTCATATTTACCTAATTGTTTTGCAATTGCTATCTCTAATGATAAATAAAGAGGTCTTTTTTTGTAATTATTCTCTAACCAGCTTGCACTAGCCAAAGAATCTTGTTTAGTGAAATTTAGCAATGCTCTATATAATTCCAACTCCTCACTATCATCTTCATTTGATAGAGCATTTTTTATAATCTCCCCTAGTTTATATGTATCTTTATTTATTATTTTGGCTGTCATTACAGCAAAAATTCCAGAAAGATAATTTTTTGCATCAAGATGATAGGATCTTAAAAAATGTTTATTTGCATTTGTAATATCTCCAAGTTGAGCATATGTTAGAGCTAAATTATAATGAAGAATTGAGTGTTTTGGTTGTATTTTTAAAAGCTTGATTAATTCATTATTTGCTTCTCTTGTATTAAAAGACAATGCCTTTTTGATTGCAGAGGTGATTCCACTATTTACATTTGATACAGTTGCACCCTTATGCAAATAATCCTTAGCAGATGAGATATTGTCAATATACATATTGGCATTTCCCTTTCTAATATAGCTTATAGTTTGATTAGCATTAAAAATTTTATATGGGGCAAAGTATAGTATCTTCTGAAAAGATACTGATGTAGAATCTTCTATCTTATTTCTAAAATTATTTTGAGCAAGTTTAGCATCAAATAGAGATTTTTTTAAAACAACTTCAACTGGATAATATTTGTAAACATCATCAGGAAACATATCAGTAACATTTTTTATATTTTTAGCACCATCTCTTACAAATCCAGCTTTTAAGTTTACAAATCCAAGAGCAAGTTCAGCCCTAGCTGGTTCAATGTTTTTTACTATCGCATCCTCTAAATGTTGCTTTGCAAGTGTAATATCCCCTACCCTAGCATATAAAAGCCCAAGACTAAAAACATCTGTTTCCAAGAACTGTTTTTCCATCACCTCTATCGCTTTATAGTTATTTCCATATAATGTATTTATTTTAGCACTAAGATGTTTTTGAATCTGTGGATATTCATTAGAAGTTGCATTCTCTAATGAATTTAAAATTTCATAATAGTTATTATTATAATAATTTATCAATGTGTAATAATACGAATAAAGGGGTGAATCTTTTTCATAAGGTAAGTAAGCATAAGCCAAATCTAAATAATATCTAAAACTTTTTTTATCATCTATCTTTAATGAACATACAGCAGCATTAATGGCACTAACACATCTTTTTTCATCATTCCTAATAGCTTTCTTAAATGTCTCCAAAGCTATTTTATATTGCTCCTCTTTTAGTTGAGCAACACCAAGGTTATAGTATGAAACAGCTTCACTATATAAAGCGATTTTTTCATACAGATATAATGCTTCCTCTTTTTGATTGTTTGTATATAGATAGTTTGCTTTAGCTATCATTTTTTCTAGTTTACCTGCTTCTATTGGTTTTTGTTTATCATTTTCTAATTTTTCATCTATCTTATCCATTGAAATATACTCCTCATCTTCATCAGATGAAAGGGAAAAAATAACAACAGTAGCGATAATAATTAAAAGTAATACCCCGATTACTGAGAATATAATTAGTTTTTTCTTATTGCTTGAATCACTATTTTCTTGGGATTCTTTCTGTTTATCTTCTACCTCATCATCTTCCTCATCGATAATAATTATATCTTCAATCTCTTCAGCCATCACATACCCTAGTATTAATTATAGTTGCTAAAGATAATACCAAAATATTCTTTAGAATCTAACTTCTGTAATAAAATATTATGTTACAATATGCAAAATTAAAACAAAAGGATTTAAAATGTATCAGAACAATAAAGAAAAAATTATGAAGCAAGATGACTTTATAGTTTCAAAAACCAATCTTCAAGGAAAGATGACTTATTGTAATGATATATTCATAAAATTCGCAGGTTCAAGTGAAAAAGAGTTATTAGGTAAGCCACATAATATAATTAGACATCCTGATATGCCTAAAATTGTTTTTAAACTTTTATGGGATAGAGTAAAAAATAGAGAAGAGATATTTGCTTATGTAAAAAACAAATCTTTAGATGGTGCTTACTATTGGGTTTATGCAAATGTAACGGCATCAGTTGATAGCAACAATAATATTATAGGTTACTACTCAGTAAGAAGAAAACCTAAAGATAGTGCAATTAAAACTATCTCAAATTTATATAAAACACTTTTAGAAAAAGAAAAATCAGGTGGGATTCAATCATCTGAAAAATATTTAACAGATTTACTACAAAAAAATAATATTAACTATGATGAATATATCAATTCACTACAAAATGGAGCTTTATAATGTTTGGTAAAAATAAAAATACAATTAAAGTAGATAAAAAACTTTTTGAACAACTTCTAAATGTTGTAAAAGATGCTTCAGTAGGTAAACTTGATTCTAGAATAGTTAATTTACCACTTGAAAATGATTTACTAACTGAAGCTTCCCACTATATTAACAATATGCTTGATCAAACAGAAGCATTTATGAGAGAGACAAGTACATCTATTAACTCTGCAAATAAAGGAATCAATTATAGAAATATAGATTCTAATGGTTTAAAAGGGTCATTTAAACTAAATGCAGAGCTATTAGCAGAAGGTGTTAATGGAATTATCCTAGGTCAAGATTCCAAAACTAGAGGGGAGATGGGATCAAAATTCCAAAAACTAGGTGGAGGAATTCAAGGTGGTTTAATAAAAGTTCAATCATCTTTAAATGATAATTTAGGAAATGCATCTATTATTACAGAATCATCTAATGTTATGGCTCAAGAATCTAGCAGTAGTTTGGATGAAATTGATGCATTAAGTTCAAAAATAGAGCATCTTACTCAACTTATATCTGATAGTCACGAATCTATAAATATGCTAAGCCAACAAACAAATGATATCACCTCTGTATTAGCATTAATAGAAGATATAGCAGATCAAACTAACCTACTTGCACTTAATGCTGCAATCGAAGCAGCAAGAGCAGGTGAACATGGAAGAGGTTTTGCTGTTGTTGCTGACGAGGTAAGAAAACTAGCAGAGAGAACTCAAAAAGCTACAAGCGAAATCTCACTAACAACGAAATCACTAAAACAAGAAGCTCACAGTATTAGTGAAGTATCTAGTCAAATCCAAGATATTTCCAATGAAACAAATGATGGAATTCATAATCTTAAAAACTCTTTAGAATCTTTAAGCACAAGTGCTACCTCTAATGCAAACTTATCTACTGCTATGGAAGATCAAACTTTTGTTACTTTAGTAAAAATAGACCATATCGTTTATAAAACTATCGCTTACTCATCTGTAATGAATGAAACATTAAATGAAGTTATTACAGCAGACCATAATAATTGTAAAGTAGGTAATTGGTATAATAACCTTGGAAAAGATAAGTTTGGTAAAACAAAATCTTATACTAAATTTAATGAACCACATAAAATGGTTCATGAAAATGTTGCAAAATCTGTGGAATATATAGAGAAAAATAGTGTTATGAATAATAGCGATGCTATCATTAATAACTTCAGTAATATGGAAGATGCTAGTTCAAAACTATTTAATATTCTTGATGATATGTTAATTGAAAAAAATAACTCATAAAATTTAAAAAACTGTATTAGCTCTTTAAATTAAAGTGGTTCTATTTCAAACTAGCCCACCATAATCTAAGAGCTAATCCAAATGTAGAAGTGTAACCAACTTCACTAAAAACCAATTTTTTATTTTTATCATAAATAAAAGTTGTTGGATATGCCCCAATATTAAACTCAGAAGATAATGTTCCATCATTATCATTTATAACATTAAAACTATAATGATTCTCATTTAAATAGTTTTTCAACTCATCATCACTACCAGATTTAACAGCTATGGTTAAAACATTGAAATACTTAGATACCATCTCAATATTTCCAGCCTCAAGCTTACAAGTTGGACACCAAGTTGCCCATATATGAACTAAAATAGGCTTAGAATTATCTATCTCATATTTAACATTATCTAGTAAATATACATTATTTAATTTTAATGATTCACTATTTAACTCTTGAGATTTATACAAACTAATTATATTTGCAAATATAGTCATAACAACTAAAAATATTACCAACTCTTTTAAATAATGAACTATTTTATTTTTAATATCCATCCCCACCCTTTTATTTAAGATTATTATAATATAAATTTAACATTTATGTAATAAATAAAAGGTAAACTTTTAATAAAGGATTCATATGTTTAAAATTTTTAGTGTAACTTTTATAGCTTTTATTTTTATAGGTTGTGGTGGAAGTAATTCACCTAAAATAAACTACAAATTATTTCAAAGTGTAGATGAAAATCAAGCTACTCTTGTTCAAACTGGTAAAGATAAAAGATATTGCATAAGATGTGGAATGGATTTAGTAAAATACTATAAAACAAGTCATAGTGCTGAGATAAACCATAAACATACACAATACTGCTCTATACACTGTTTAGAGGAACATTTAGGTAAAGGAATTACCCTAAAGAATCCTATGGTTGTAGATGTAACAACTTTAAAACTTATCCCTGTAAATAGTGCTAACTATGTTGTAGGAAGTAGTAAAAAAGGGACAATGAGTAAGGTAAGTAAATATGCTTTTTTAAAACTTGAAGATGCTAAAAAATTTCAAAAATTATATGGTGGTAAAATTATGAATTTTCAAGAAACTTTAGATGAGGCTAAGAAAGATTTTAAATATTATAGATAGATTCCTTATATAAGTGGTCTATCTTACCATATTTTTCATATCTAATATTATACTTTTTTGTCTGTTAAAAATATACTCTATTAAAACTTTTTCATTTTCGATATTATCACAAAAAATGCAAATTAATTTAGAATAACCATTATTATCACAAGACTGATGTATAACGATAGCTCTTTCTTCTAGTTTTGTTGAACCACTTTTTACCTTATTATTTTCAAGATAAAATGTAAGAGATATATCTTTGTTCAAAATATTATCTAATATCTTTGTTTTTCTTATCTTTATTGCCATTGATGTAGCTGATACATCTACCATCTCACCTTTTATTGTCGTACCTAGTAAAGATAGTGCAACAGGAACAAGCTTAACACTATTTACTCTACCATGCTGTCTCTCATTTGGATTGTAATCTAGAATCTTACACTTATGAAGTACAGCATAACCCTCTTCAATATTTATATATTTTAAACTAGCTCTTATACTTTTAGTAAATATTGGTGATTGGAATATTGTTTTTTTCTCAAGATTCATCACAATACCTTGTAAATGTTCTATCTTTACAAAAATTAAATCATCTTTCATTTTTAAGATTTTCGATGATGTATTTATACACATACCGTTATGAATATTTAAAAGATTTAATTTTGATTTATTTATAAAAATAGATTCTAAAAGATAATGTATCATCTCTTTTTCATCCATACTATCTTGATAATTGTTTATATAGGATACATTCTTATCATCAGACAACATATAATCAATCTCATCATTTGATATATCATCAATAATAGAAAGAATAGGATTTAACTCCACTTCATCTATATTTATTGCATATAACGATATTAAATATTTTAACTCTTGTCTATTTAAAAAATTAGCTATTTGAAGATGAAAATTTTTAGCTTTCTCTTTAAGTTCATCCATAGATAAATCTTCAAATAAAACAATATACATATTGGTATCATACTCTGCAAGCATAAGTTTTATATCTAAAATTAATTCAACTTCATATAAAAACTCTTTACGAAAGTTTTCCTCATCTGCTTTTGTTAGTAGTTTTGAAACTGAATCTACTTTTATAGTTAATATAGAAAACAATTTATCAGAAATCATTTTTTCTAAAAGCTTATCTTTTAAAAGTTCTACAAAACTAACTCTTGTAGATACATAATGATGTTCATTACATCTAGGTTCATAATCTACTTGTGCCTCAAAGGAGATAATATTTTTACTATTATTTTTAATACTTTTTATAAAATAAGTTGTGTCATCCTTGATATTATTTGCTACTATTTTTTTTATAGGATGTTCATCTGATAGCAACTCTTTCATATCTAATTTTGAACATATCTGCTCTTGAATCTGACTCATACCACTACAATCAAATTCACGATAAAGCTGTTCACTTACAAAATCAAGCTTAGAATCTTCATAAACCATATATGACAAATGATTTATAATATGTTTTCCAAGAGATACACCCTTATAATCATCAATATGTATTTGATAATCGTTCTTGATTTTAGCTATCACCTTATCTATATCTTGATTACTTGTGATAATACTTTTTGCATTTATCATAAAAGCTAATTGAAAAAGTGATAAATTATACTCTTTTGGTATAAGAAAATAAATTAACGGGTTAGGTATAGAAACAAACATTTTTTTTATTGTAGTAGATAATATCTTATCAACTTTATTTAGCTCAAAAATATAAAAATTATGTTCTTCCATTTTATCTGTCATTGCTATATCCAAAGAGATGCTATCTTCAAAAGCTGATAAAAGCTTCTCTTTATGAAAAGAGTTACTTTTTTTGTGATATAAATAACATAAACCCAAATTTATTTCCTTATAAATAATTATTTTCATATTATATATAAATATACTATAATTGTATATGTTTAAAATAATTGATAAATTAAATAAAAAACCTCTTTTAAATAACCTTTTCTTTGGCTTAATAACTGCAACATTTTTTAGTGCATTTATATATTTAGAACACTACGGATTTACCATAAAGATTCTAAACACTCTTTTTGGAATCATCTCTTTAGCGATGCTTTTATATATAAATAAAAGAGCGATTCTAATAGCTGGTTTTAGTATTGGAATCTTATGGTTTTACTGGATAGGTTATAGTTTTGAATACAATGGTGTAGGTTTTATGACACCAATTATAACCTTTGCATTTGGAATCATTTATATGCTTTTTTTTGGTGTTTTAGCACTAACAAAAAAAGTATATATTCGAGCTATTTTACTATTTATACTTAGTTTTGTTGAACCTTTTGACTGGAATTGGTTACAGATAGAGCTTATTTTTGTAGATAGTTATATAGGAATTTTCAAGTATCAACTAGCTATTGTTTTAGTGGCATTAACACTACCAGCATATATAAAAAAGCCTTTTAAATATACCCCCCTACTTTTGATTCTATTAGCATTTAATTTTCAAAAACCAACATATAAAACTAACAATCTAAAAATTAAACTTATCTCTACAAATATCCCACAAGAAAAAAAATGGTTAAGGGAGAGTTTTAAACCAACAGTTAAACTTATATTCAGTGAGATAAAAAAAGCTAAAAAAGAATCTTACGATATTGTAGTTTTTCCAGAATCAGTGTTTCCAATATTTTTAAATAGAAATCAAAATATAATCAATAGTTTACTTAAAGAATCTCAAAACATTAGCATAGTTGTAGGTTCATTACTAAGAGATGATTCTAAAAGCTACAATGTTACATACATATTTAACAATGGCAAATACACCATAGCAAAAAAACTTGTTTTAGTACCATTTGGGGAGTATATCCCACTACCAAAATTTGCTAGAAAAATTATTAACGACACTTTTTTTGCTGGTCAGTCAGACTTTGAAACAGCTAGTAAACCTACTGATTTTATTATAAAAGGTGTGAAATTTAGAAATGCCATCTGCTACGAAGCAACTTGTCAAGAGATTTATGATGGTGATGTAGATTTTGTGATAGCTTCAAGTAACAATGCTTGGTTTAAACCGAGTATTGAGCCAACAATTCAAAAACTACTAATGAGATTCTATGCTAGAAAAAACTCCACTACAATCTACCACTCTGTAAATGGTAGTGTTAGTGGTGTTATAAAATAGTTTATACATCAAAAGATGAACTATTATATTTTCTAATAATACTAAATATACTATCAAGTTATACTAGATAAGAAAAACTTATATTTCAACTATGTTTAATTTTAACTTTGCCATACTGTTTTAAATTATTTAAAAGAGTAAAAGGTAATCAATATGGAAAAAAAGATTGAAGAGATAAGCATACAAGAAGCTTATGCTAAAGATGCTACAAAAGCTGATTTAGATATTTTTGGAAGAGAAGTAAATCCAGATACAAGAAGAGGATTTTTAAAAAAATCTGCTCTTCTTGCTATGGTAAGTGTTGTAGGTTCTAACATACCATTCGCAGACAAAATGCCAGGTGGTCTAATCCCTTCAGCATTAGCAGATTCTACTGAACCTTTTAGAGTAAAAGGGAAAGATGGTTTAGTGTACCTAAACGACAGACCCATCAATGCTGAAACTCCACCTCATCTATTTGATGAAGATTTTACACTTGGTAAACATTTTTTTATTAGAAACAATGGTCAACCACCAAAAGAATCTACAACTAACAAAAACATAGATGAATGGACTTTTACTATTTATGCTGATGAAGGTACAACTACTAAACATAAAAAAATCACTCTATCTATTGGTGACTTAAAGAAAAAGTATAAAAAACATACTTACGGTTTGGTTGTTGAGTGTGGTGGAAACAGTAGAAAAGAGTTCAATCCTCCAGCAAAAGGTAATCAATGGGCAAATGGTGCTATTGGTTGTGGTAAATGGGGTGGTGTTAGACTTAGAGATGTTTTAGAAGATATGGGTCTAACTCAAAAAGCTATCTATGTTGGTTACAAAGGTGCTGATACTCACTTAAGTGGAGACACTCACAAAGGTACAGTTTCAAGAGGTGTTCCAATGTATAAAGCACTTGAACCTGAAGCTATCTTAGCATGGGAGATGAACGGTGAGCCTATCCCTTACCAAAATGGTGCTCCTTTAAGATTAGTTATTGGTGGTTGGCCAGCATCTGTTTCTGGTAAATGGCTAAAAAAACTATATATTAGAGATACTATTCACGATGGTAAAAAAATGATGGGTCAATCATATAGAGTACCTAAAAATCCAGTAGCACCTGGAACTAAAGTACCAGATGAAGATATGAAAGTTATAGAATCTATGCCTGTTAAATCTATTGTAGCATTTCCTAAAACTGGAGAAAATAGAGAAGCTGGTAAACCTTTTGAGGTTAGAGGTAAAGCTTGGGCTGGTGACTTGTATGTAGCAGATATGGAAGTATCTATTGACTTTGGAGCAACTTGGCAAAAAGCTGACTTACAAAGAGCAGAAAACAGACTATCTTGGCATAAATGGAGTGCTTATGTTACTCTACCAATTACAGGTTATTATGAGATTTGGGCAAGAGCAGTAGATTCAAATGGTAAAGGTCAACCTATGGTATTACCAGGTTGGAATCCTAGAGGTTACTTAAATAACTCATGCCATAGAATAGCAATTCAAGCTATATAGTGAGGGGTTACATATTGAAAACTCTTACTAAACTTTTTACAAGCTTAACATTAGGGCTACTTTTAGCAACTAATGTTAGTGCCTCAGATTCTAAACAAAAAATAGATTCTGAAACTGGATTAATCATAGCAAATGGTTTTAATGATGTTAAAACAAATTGTACAGTGTGTCATAGTGCGAAATTTATCACCCTTCAAAGGGGTGATAGAGAGAGTTGGAAAGATATGATAGTATGGATGCAAGAGACTCAAGGTCTATGGCAATTTGATGCTAAAACTGAAAAGTCAATCTTAGACTATCTATCTACAAACTACGCACCAGATAGTAAAATAGACAGAAGAAAAAATCTACCAGCTTCTGACTTACCAGTAAACCCGTACGACAAAAAATAATCTATAAAAGTGAATGTGAAAATTCACTTTTATACTCATAAAATTTATCTCACAACAAAAGTTTTAAATCCATTAGTTGTTGTATCAGAATAAACTTCTGTACCAGCTCTATTTAATATTCTTAAATCTGTTTTAGGAACTGTTCCTCTACTTGAAATATTGGGGTTCATATGTACTTCTAAGTTAAAACCTTTATCTAATGGAATTAAAGTTCTACTTCTATCACTATTTGTAGTACATGAAACTAACTGATTATTTACCCTTATTTTAGCGATATATATACATCCTGAATGATAGTGAGTATCTATCACTGCTGTAAAATTATTTCCACTTACCATTCTTTTTAAATTTTCTGCATCAGCTTTTTGCATAGCAGCTCTTCTTTCTCTATTAGCTTTTCTTTGAGCCTCTCTTTCTAATTTAGCTTTTCTTTCATACTCTGCTCTAGCATCTCTTTTTTCTTTAATTTTAAAAGCTTCATATTCAGTATAAGAGTTAAAACCATTATCTTGTGCTAATTTTAATTTTTCAGCTTTCTCTTTTGCAAGTTTATGAGCTCTTTGTTTTGAAAGTTGATTTGCAATAGCTAAATCAGAAGCCTCTTTTTCTAAAGCTTTAATTTTTTTGTCCATATTTTTATTAAAATTCTGACAACTATATTTATCTTTTGCTCTAGTTATATGTATAATTGTATCTCCCTGTGATGATGAACAAAAATACTTTTTTAAATTTTTAGTACTAAAATTAATGCTATCACTCATTTTAGTATCTGTGCAGTTCATCCCAAGTTTAGTTTTTAATAGATTAAGTGCTGTATCGTCACTTTGATTTGGCATACAGTATGTTTGTAGATTCTTATGAGAATTCATATCTAAACGACCAAATGTTATAAACTCTTTTAATGAATTAGGATCTGATTGATGTGCTACCTTTTCATTTAGTTTTTTACATGCTTCTACACTTCCTACTTTTGTAGTATCACCACGAACTCCATCTCTCGTAATATAAATATTTGGATAATTATCACATTTATAGTAGTCTATCGCACCAGTAAACTTTCTTAATTTAGAACTATAATCAGAACAATCACCATTTCTATAGGTTAATTTTCCAATATCATCTTTTTTTACCTCAACACAAAATGATTTAGCTTCACTTTCATATAATGAACCAACACTCATATAATATTTTGGTACTGTTTTTATCTGTGTAACTTTTCCCTTATTTTCTCTTTGCTTACTTAGTGCATAACGAGTTCTTGTTTCACAGTCAAATGAAGTAGATGTATATGTTACTAATAAATCATCTTTTTTACCCTCATTTTCACATTGATACCACTCCATTTTTCTATTCTTTTTATTTAATATATTTGTATTTTGACATTTATATTTCTTAAAAATTCTATTTAATTTTCTTTCAGACACTTTTTTACAAAATTCTTCACCTTTAGGCTTATTATTTTTATCAAAACTTCCTGTCGTTATATATACTTTACTAGCAAATATGCTAATAGGTAAAACCAATACCAATATCAATAAATTCTTAAATAATCTTCCCATTTTAATCCCTTTATATAGCATTTGCTTCAGCAACTGCACTATCTCTTACTCTTTTATACTCTTCTCTAAAACCATTAGTGGAAAATGTAAAAGTGATGTCATCTTGAGCTGCTACCACATTACGCTTAGTATCAAACTCATTAACTAAAAAATTATTACCATTGTATGTTTGTGGAAAATCCATTCTCTCATTATTCCCAACACATTGTGCAAACATTTTTACTAAAGTACCATTAAATTTCATTGCTCCTGTTTCATATACATCTTCTTCAAATCGTCTACAATCATCAGAATGCATACTGATACCAACTCTTATTTTATTATCTCCACCTACATAAAGTGTAGCACTTAAAGTGTTGTATTCTTTAGATTCTATTGTTCCATTTTTCCATATATTTGATGATTCAAATAAACCTGCAAAACTCAATGAATTACAAAAAATTAATAAAAAAATATACTTTCCTATATTTTGCATAAATAATTACCCCTTACTAAAAATTATCTAAATAAATTTTATAAATATGTATTTGAAAAGAAAAAGTATAATATGTGATTAGTTATTATTCAAGAGAGATTTATACTATAATTTTTATCATTGACAAAAACGGATTTGTATATGTATATAGCCTTATTAAATAAAACTATTTACATACTTTGTTAATTAACTATTGAAATTTTAAAGTAACTTTTGGTGGTAAACTTGCTTCAATTTCAACCTCTGCAAACTTAAGATTTCCAACTTTAATAGTTTTTTGAAGTTCTGCTGCTTGAGCTAATGATTTAACTAAAAGAGTAGCTACTTTATTACCTTCAAGTGCTGCTAAAATCTTTACCTGTTTCTCTTCAGTTAACTCCTCAGAGATTACAAAATGTGGTTTAAAACTTGGAATTAGACCTAATTCCATTTCAAACTCATTCATTTTATAACCATTATCACTTAGAACTGGTAATGCTGCATTAATATCATCAATCATGCTTGATATTAAACCACTTATATTTCCAGCTTTTTCAGTTGCTACACTTACAGCACTATTTGCAGAATCTTTTGCTTTATTTGCAGAATCTTTTGCTTTATCTGCTGCTGCGTTTGCTGAATCTTTTGCTTTATCTGCTGCTGCGTTTGCAGAATCTTTTGCTTTGTCTAAAAAACTTCCAAATGCCATATTATATTCCTTGTTTTAATTAAAATGATAATACATCAATAATGTCACATTTATGTAAGATTCTCAAATATTACTAACAATATTTTATTATCTAACTATAAATGATACAATTTAACACTATCTAAATTTATATCTAAAAATATTTTGCTTCTTTTTATAAGAAACTTCATATAAAATATTATACTTTTCACAAATTGACTTCACCATATTTAAACCAATTCCTAAGCCTCTTTTACTCTCATTTTCTCTATAATTTTTTTCGAATAATCTTGAACTATCTTTTATAGAATCTCCAAATGAACAAAAACAAAGTTCTATAATACTGTTGTGCTTTATCATATCAATAGTTATAAATTTATCTACACTAGCATATTTAATAGCATTAGAGATATTATTATCTATCAGTCTCTCTAGCTCTATTTGATTTATAGTAAATTTTATATTTTCATCTATATTAGATAAAATATTTTTTTTATTTACTTTAGCAATAGTTGAAAAAAACAAGATTCTTTCATTTAGAATATCACTTAAACATAAACTTGTAGGATTATATATAATTGAATCATGGGAAGTAATATATGATAAATCTTCATAAGAGTTTGTCAGCATATTTATTGAAGCGTCTATTTGGTCTATAAACTCATTTGCAGATTCATCTTTTTGAACTATCCTTATCATATCACTATTCATCATAATATTACTCAATGGTGTTCTAATTTGATGTACAGTATCTGCTATAAATCTTTTATTTTCTTTTAAAAGATTCTCATTGAGTTCTACTTCATTTTTTAAGGATTTTAAAAGCTGGATATTTTCATTAGAGATTGATACTAACTCATTATTTTTAGACACCATCTTATTAAAAGCTTCTTTTCTATTATGCTCAAAAAAGTATGCCAAGATTGAAAATAAAACTAATCCTACACTAAGATTCAAAAAACTTACAAAATTAGTATATACCCCAATATTGTTATATGTATCAACTATTATGATTGAAACATATACTATTGTAAAAACTTTTCCTATTTTTAAACCATTTAGTAAAAATACACTTAATGGAAAAAAGAACAACCACACAGATGAGAACAATGTTTTAGCACTATTAAAATAAAAAGTAATAGTTACAATAAAAATCAATGTTGTAGTAGCAAGTAAAAAACTTTCTATATTTTTATATTTTTTATAATATACCACTACCCCAAATGCTATTATTGATAAAAAAAGTTCTATAAAAGCTAATGATTTGTTGTTGTTTATTGTAAAATTTATAAAACTAAAGAATATTAATATAAATATTAATGAGATAATACATATTAAAGCAAATTTAGGAATATTGTAATCTGGATTCTTAATATCAAAACCAAAATCAAATATTTTTTTATACTTCAAATTTATACCCAACACCAACTTCTGAAACTATATGATTTTTATCTAACATAAACTCTTTTCTTAATTCAGCAATATGCTGTCTTAAGGAATAGTTCTCTTTAATCTCATTCTCCCAAACATAATTTATTATATCCTCTGTTTTTACAGTGTGATTAATATTTTTGAGTAAAATATACAATAATCTATTTACCTTTTTCCTAAGTTTAACAACCTTACCTCTTATTTTTAACTCTCTAAATTCAAAATTATATGTAATATCATTAGAGATAGTAAGAATATCTATTTTTTTTATCTCCAAGAGATGATTCATACGAATCTCTAACTCTTTGAGATGAAATGGTTTTTTTATATATTCACTACAACCATTATCATAAGCCTGCACAAAATTATCAACTTCTAAAGAGGCTGTTATTATAATTATTGGAGTATTTATATCTTTTTGTCTTATATACTTTACTATCTCTAAACCACTTATATTTGGAAGATTTATATCTATAATATATATATCATATTTATTAGAATCGATTAATAATATAGCTTCTGCTCCATCAAGTGTAGATTCTACATTATTATTTTGTAACTCTAAAAATCTTTTTATTGTTGTATTTAATTGTATATCATCTTCAACTATTAGAACTTTCATTTTAAATTTTCTCTTGATTTTTTATATGGGAGGGGATTTACCAGTTAAACTTAACTGGTAAAATATTTTAAGCTTTTACCCTTTTAATTCTATCTTCCTCTTGAGCTTTATAAAGTTCAGCACAAGCTTTTGATAATTCACGAATCTTAAGTATATAGTTTTGTCTCTCTGTTTGTGAGATAGCTTTTCTAGCATCTAAAACATTAAAAGTATTTGATGCCATCATACATAAATCATAAGCAGGAAGAGGTAAACCTGCTTCTATTGTTTTTAAACACTCTTCACTTTTTGCATTAAATTCTGCAAAAAGCATATCAACATCTGCTACTTCAAAGTTGTATTTTGAGAACTGTATCTCACTCTCTTTATGAACATCACGATAGTAAGTTTTTCCATGCTCATTCTCATTCCAAACAATGTCAAAAATATTATCAACACCTTGTAAATACATCGCAAGTCTTTCTGTTCCGTAAGTTATCTCAACTGCAACAGGATTACACTCAATCCCACCAACTTGTTGAAAATAAGTAAACTGAGTTACTTCCATACCGTTTAACCAAACTTCCCAACCAAGACCCCAAGCACCAAGTGTTGGAGATTCCCAGTTATCCTCTACAAAACGAATATCGTGTTGTGAAACATCAAGACCTAAAAATTCTAAAGATTTTAGATAAAGCTCTTGAATATTATCAGGAGATGGTTTTATAAGTGCCTGAAACTGATAATAAGACCCAAGTCTATTTGGATTCTCACCATATCTTCCATCTGTTGGTCTTCTTGATGGAGCTACATAAGCAGTAGCCCAAGGAGTAGAATCTAATGAACGAAGAAAAGTAGCTGGATGAAAAGTACCAGCACCTGCTGGTATATCATAAGGCTGAACAATATTACAACCCTCCTTCATCCAAAACTCTTGTAGTTTTAGTAACATTTCACTAAAAGTTATCATTTTTTACCTTTATATTATTTTTGTATTATACCATTTTGCAGACTATATCGCCCACCTCTTTACCAAGTGAACTTGCTACAACTCCACACTTTACCTTTAGTAAAAAACATATATTTTCTCTATGGGATGGACTCAAAGATTCATAATTTCCCATCCCCTTGCTAATTACCAAATCAGCATCATCAAAAAGTAACTTAGCATCTTCAAAAGCACGAGAATATGCAAATCCAGGAGTATTCACACCACTATCTACTAAATCACAAAGCTCATCAAACTTAGCCTCTTTAGCCTCTTTCATTGTTACATCATTGATTATTGGACAACCTCTAACCATATATATGAAATTAACATCACTATATAACTCTTTTAATGTTTGAATAAACATATAATCAAATATATGCTCCCCAACATTATCTCCAAGAATAACTACACTTTTAGCAACTCTTAGTTCTTCCTCTAATTTTTTTAAATCATCAATCCCAAACTGAGTATCAAATATTTTATTTAACTCATCTTCTAAGTCAAACTCAAATTCAGCAGCCAAATCAATAACATTCCCAGCTACTGCAATTTTTGTTGCTGTTAGAAGTTTATTATCAGAATCTTTTATTTTATTTTTTAAAAGAGGAACAAATGAAAGTGCTTTTTTTGTTGAATCTCTCTTTTGCTTATCATACAAATCTTCTTTACCTGCTATAAGAGACATCTTTTCATAAACATAAGATGCTATTTCAGGAGGAGTATCTGCAAATGAGAAATCTTTACTCATTTTTTCAACACTAGAGATTAGTTTATCTGACAACTCTTCAGAAGCACCAATAGCATCAGCAACTTTTACACTTTGGTTTATTATGCAACCAACACATACTTCATCTATATACATTATGAATCAGTATGCTCATCAATCGCTTTATTCCACATCAATTTATATTTTCTTCTCATAAATTCAACATCTTGTTGAGAAAGTTTTAATTGCTCTTGAAGTGTATGTATTGTTTTTCTATCTTCATCATATAGTTCTTGAAGAGAGTGTAGAGCTTCTCTAAGAAACTCATTTTCAACTCTTACTGCATCAAGAGTTTCATCTTTTGCATCTAAAACTTTTTCATGTAGGTTGATGATAGTACCTATTGTTTTTTCAACAAATTGTGGTTGTACTAACATCTCTGAAGTGTTTCGTTCTGATAACTCTTTGAGTTTAGCAGGAACAACAGTATTTATCCCTTGAGATGGATCAATATATCTTACACCATCTTCAACTTTAGAGGTAAGTTTACCCCTTTCGCAAAGTTTATCGATAGCCTCTATCTCAAGACCTGTTAATTCCATATACTCTTCATTACTCATCCACTTCATAACTTCTCCCCTACACTATAAAATTGTTTCTATCTCTAAAGAATCCATCTCAACTTTTTTAGCTTTTGCGATTCTATCTTCTTTTAGTTTAATAGATAACTCTTCATTATCAAGAGCTAACATCTGCATAGCTAAATATGCTGAGTTGATTGCTCCAGCTTTTCCTATTGCAACAGTAGCAACTGGCATTCCAGCTGGCATCTGAACAGTTGATAAAAGAGCATCGATTCCACTTAAAGCAGAAGCAGACATAGGAACACCGATAATAGGCTTAACAGTTTTAGAAGATAAAACACCAGCTAAGTGTGCAGCCATACCAGCAGCAGCGATAAATACTTGAGCACCTTTTTTCTCAGCTTCAGCAATATACTGTGCTGTTCTCTCTGGAGAACGGTGAGCAGAGGAGATAATTAATTCATAATTAACACCAAACGCTTCAAATGTATCTGAACACGATTTCATCACCTCATAATCACTTTTAGAACCCATTACTATACTTACAAATTTCATTTTATTTCCTATTATAAATTTAAAAGAGTTATCTACATAACTCCAGATTCGTACTGATCTCTCATTCTTTGTTTTTCTGCTTCTCTTTTCGCTTTTTGAGCTAATTTAACATGATAATTTTTCACATCAAAACCAAACCAGATAAGAATCGGTGAAGCAACAAAAATAGATGAGTATGTACCAACAACTACACCCACTAAAAGTGTAAATGCAAATGCATGGATAATCTCACCACCAAACATAAATAGTGTAAATACAACAAAGAAAGTTGTTAGTGAAGTTAAAGTTGTTCTCGCTAATGTACGAGTAACTGATTCATTTACTATATCAGTTAAATCTGTTTTTTTAGAACCAGAAACACCCTCACGAATACGGTCAAAAACGATAATAGTATCATTTAAAGAGTATCCTAAAATTGTAAGTAACGCTGCTAAAACATCAAGATTTACATCTAAACCAACAAGAGTTATTGCACCAAGAGCGATGGATATATCATGAATAAGTGCAAAGATAGAAGCAACAGCAAAACGCCACTCAAATCTAAATGCAACATATATAAGAATCCCTATAATCGCTAAAAGTAAAGACATTATCCCTTTCTCTTTTAACTCAGCACCAACAGTTGGACCAACAATATCTACACGACGAATCTCATAGTTACCAGTCCCTTTTAACGATTCTCTAGTTATATCACCAACATCAACAGTAACATTACCAGTAGTAGTTTTCATACGAATCACCACCTCATCTGGAGAACCAAATTCAGTAATTGTTGCACCAGCAAAAATCTCATTAGACTTCAACTTTTCACGCATCGTGTCAATAGGAGCTACTGTATCATACTTCACTTGAACAATTGTTCCACCAGCAAAGTCAACACCATAGTTTAGACCTTTAGTAGCAAGAAGTAAATAAGAACCTAAAAGTAAAACAATAGATAAAACCATCGCTATTTTAGATTTACCCATAAAATTAAAGGTTTTTGTATATCTAAAAAATTCCATAATTACCCCTTAATCCCAAACCACAAACGGTTATTTTTACTTTTTTGAATCTTACTCTCAAGCATCTGATAAATTCCCTGAGTACCTAAAATAGCAGTTATCATAGATGCTAAAATTCCTATACTTATCGTAATAGCAAAACCTTTAATTGCACCTGTTCCATAAACATATAAAACAACAGCTGCTATTAGAGTAGTTATGTTCGCATCTAAAATCGCTCTCATTGCATTTGAATAGCCATCTTCAATAGCCCTATGCATCGATTTACCCTCATAAATCAACTCTCTAATTCTCTCAGAGATAATAACATTAGCATCAACAGCCATACCAACTGTTAAAACAATTCCAGCCATACCAGGGAGTGTAAGAGTTGCACCAAACAAACTCATCACAGCCAAAATTATAAATAAATTCGCAACTAAAGCAATATTTGCAATGATTCCAGCAAGTCTATAATAAACCACCATAAAGATAATAACTAAAATAAAACCACCTATAAGTGCAACCATACTAGCTTTAATAGAATCAGCACCTAAACTAGGTCCAACAGAACGCTTTTCCATTAAATAGATTGGAGCGAGTAAAGCACCTGAACGAAGTGCAATAGATAAATCTTTTGCTTCCATAACAGTATAATTTCCAGATATTTGACCAGAACCACCACCGATTCTCTCATTGATATTTGGAGCTGAATAAACTTTTCCATCTAAAACAACAGCAAGTCTTTTACCAACATTTTTACCAGTAAAATCACCAAAAATCTCAGCACCCTCTGCATTTAACTTAAAGTTAATTAAAGGTCTGTTATTTTTGTCAAATCCCACAGAGGCATCTGTAAGCATATTTCCATCAAGAATAGGAATCTCTTTAACAAGATATTTAATAGCTGGGTGTTTAGCATCTGCTAAAATCACATCACCATACTCTGCTGCATCGCTATCACTCATATTATTAACACGAGCAAATCTATCTTCATCAACAGCCATAAGTTCTAATTTAGCAGCACGAGAAATAAGCTCTCTTGCTCTTTGCTCATCCTCAGCAGTTTTAATTCCAGCAAGTTGAACAAGAATCTTATCTTTACCTTGACGAGCAACAACAGGTTCTGCTAATCCAAACTGATCAAGTCTATTTCTAATAGTCTCTATCGCTTGGTCAACAGCCTCTTCTTCTGTTTTAGCTATCTCTTCATTTGTTAAAATTAAAGAAAATACTTCGCCATTTACAGATATTTTTGCACCATCTATCTCTGCTAAATACTCTTTCATCTGCTTTGTATCGTCAGCATCTAAAAGTGCAAAAGATACAGAAGATTCATCAAACTTTAGTTCATCTATTAAAATATCTTTTCTATCACTAAAACGCTTGATACTTGCAGTGATTGATTTTATACGAGATTTAGTTGCTTCTTCAGTTTTTACACCTAAAAGCATATGCAAACCACCTTGAAGGTCAAGACCTAAGGTAACTTTTTTTCCATCTTGCAATTGAAACAGAGATGGAACAGAAAAGAAAATACCAAAAACTATCGCTAATGAAAAAATAACTATACGATAATTAAGCTTTCCCATTCGATTCACTCTCAGAGATAATATCCTCATACTTTCTAGAGATAGCTTCTTTAGTAATCTTTACAACAACATCATTGTTCATTTTTACACTTAAAAAATTCTCTTCAACTTTATGAATAACAACGATAAAGCCACCATTTGTAACAACCTTATCACCCTTTTTAAGAGCTGAATGCATCTCTTTTAAAGCTTGAGCCTCTTTTTGTTGTGGACGAATAATCACGAAATACATGATTGCGATTAAAAAAATAAACGGTAATAATTGACCTATAATTTCCATAGAAACTATCCTTTATATATAGATTGTTTCGATTATACAAAAATTATATTAATAGATGACTGAAAAGGATTTTTGGTTGTTTATCAAAAAAATATTATTTAAAATATTATTTTTAACACAAGATAAAGAATAAAATAAACTTTAGCACTATTATTTATATGCTACAATATCCACATATTAAAACATCGGAATTACTAAATGAATTTATACGAAGAAAAATTTGAAAACTCTATAAAAAATAGCTTTTTTTATAAGCTACCAGAAAATGAACAAGAGTTCATAAAAAAGAGGTCTTTTGAACTAAAATTTACTCATCAAGAGTTAAAACAAATCATAGATATTGCTAGAGATTTAGGGATGTGGAATGAAAAAAATATAGTAGAGATTTTTCCTAGCCATAATCAAAAAAAAGTGGTTTTTACTAGACTTAAAAAAGCTTATGAAACTATAAGAAATACACCAAATAATTATAATGATTTTGAATTAAAAAACATACCTACGGAACAAAAGTACAGTTTTAAAACAGAGGAAAAAAATGGTTTTGGTTTAGGTCTTTGTCCTGTTGCTAGTGAAAAAACAAGATGTTGTAACCTACTAACTCTTGATGCTGTTGAGAGTTGTGGGTTTGACTGCTCTTACTGCTCTATACAATCATTTTACAACCAAAATACTATCACATTTGATAGTGGATTCGCAGAGAAACTCAACAATTTAGAGTTAGATTCTAACAAAACTTACCACATAGGAACAGGACAAAGTTCAGATTCTTTGATGTTTGGGAATCGTGAAGGAATCTTAGATGCACTTTTTCAGTTCGCTCGTAACAACAAAAATGTAATTTTAGAATTTAAAACAAAATCTGATAACATAAAATACTTTTTAGAAAATGATGTTCCATCAAACATCTTATGTACTTGGTCACTCAACACTCCAACTATCATAAAAAATGAGGAACATCTCACTCCATCTCTCAAAAAAAGAATCGCATCAGCTAGAAAACTAGCAGATAAAGGTGTAAAAGTTGGTTTTCACTTTCATCCTATTGTCGAGTATACAAACTATCTCAAGGAATATGAAGAGATTTATGCACAACTTATAAATGAGTTTAATAGCGATGAAGTTGCACTTATAAGTTTTGGTACTTTAACATTTATAAAGCCAGTTATAAAACAGTTAAGAGACAGAGAGTTTAGAAGTAAAATCACTCAGATGCCATTTGAAAATGCAAGTGGAAAAAGCTCATACCCACACTCTACAAAAGTGGAGATGTTCAAATCAGCTTATGAGAGTTTTAAACCTTGGCACGACAAAGTTTTTTTCTATCTTTGTATGGAGGAACACTCTATGTGGAAAGAGAGTTTCGGTTATGAATATGCCACAAATAACGACTTTGAAAGAGCAATGCTCGCTAGTTATGCAAGTACACTAAATATGGAATTTAAAATATGAAATACTTTTTATCACAACCTCACCAACCATTTTTTATACTAGGAATCGTCAATGCAATTGTTATGATTCTTCTATTTGCATTGAGTTACAAAGCTATTTTAGAGATTAATATTTCAACTCTTTTTTTACACTCATATACAATTGTATTTACAGTTTTTACTAATCTTTTTACAGGATTTTTATTTACAACCTTTCCAAGATTCTGCCAAACAAAGGTTATAGAGAAAGATTACTATACAAAACTATTTTACCTAAGTGTTTTTGGAACATTAACTTTTTTAATAGGTCTTTTCACTCTAAATATAATCACACAAATAGGGATGTTGATTATTTTTATATCTCAAATACTTGTTGTAAAAAAACTTAGAGAGATTTATATAGATGGTTCAGCCACTGACAAAAAAGATGCTTTTTGGATTTTAATTGCTCAATATTTTGGACTATTTTCCCATCTATTTTTTATCATCAGTTCATTTGGATTTGGGATAGAATCATTTGCTATAAAATTATCTTTTTATATGTACATCATCTTTTTAACATTTAGTGTTGGGCAAAGGATGATTCCATTTTTCTCACACTCTTTTGCGATAAAAGATGAAAGATTTGTAAGTGCTGTTTTTATACTATTTTTACTAAAAACTTTACTTAGTACCTTTAATGATTTTAGCTATTTTAAAATCGCTGAAATATTTGTAGATTTGATTTTAGGTGCTTTTTTACTAAAAGAGTTTTTAAACTGGGAACTAAAACCATTTAGTTCACCTGCTATTTTATGGGTTCTACATCTTGGACTTTTTTGGTTACCAACAGCATTTTTTCTCTCTGCCATCACTTTAAGTTTAGAACTATTTTTAGGAACATCTTTCTATTATCTCTCTATCCATCTTTTAGCAATAGGATTCTTAACTACGATTCTAATAGGTTTTGGAACAAGGGTAACATTAGGACACTCAGGACAAGCACCAAATGCTGATAAATTTGTAACAAATCTATTTTGGTTTATTCAAATTGTAGTTATTTTAAGAGCCTTATTTAGTGTAAATATTGCTTTTGGATGGAATCTAAATTTTCTTTTTGATATATCTTTTACAGCTTGGTTAGTTCTATTTTTATTATGGTCTTATAGATATGCTAAAGTTTTAATTTTTGGAACGAAACTCTAATGCAAAATTTATATGATGAAGTTACTTCGCTAGATAAAAGATGTTACGAAGAGTTTGCACTAAATGAAGATATTTTGATGGAACATGCTAGTGATGGTATGGCTCAATTTATAAGAAATAAGTTTAAAAATAACTCTAGTATTATAGTAGTTTGTGGAGGTTCAAACAATGGAGCAGATGGAATCGCCCTTGCTAGGCTTCTTCATATAGATTATGATGTTTCTATATTTTATGCTAAAAAACCATCATCACCTATGGCTATTTTACAAAATAAAAGAGCCTTAGCTATCGGTGTAAAAGAGTGCAAAGAGTTAGAAGATTCTGAGATAATTGTAGATGCACTATTTGGTACTGGTTTTAGTGGTGAATTTAACCAAGAGATAAGTAACTTAATGAAGAGGATGAATAGTCTAGAATCTTTTAAAATAGCTTGTGATATTCCATCAGGACTAAGAGCAGATGGAACTGTTGCCAAAGAGTGTTTTGTAGCCGATATATCTTTAACAATGGGTGCTTTAAAAAAGAGTATGTTTTTAGATGAAGCTAAAGATTTTGTAGGTGAGATAAAAGTTTTAGACTTAGGTGTAGCAAGAGAAATTTATGAGATAGAATCAAACTGGAAACTTTTAGAATCTTCTGACCTAAAACTACCATTTAGAACAAAAAAAGATTCACATAAAGGAAGTTTTGGACACTTAGCCTTAGCTTGTGGAGATAAAAGTGGCGCATCTATTATGAGTGCGTCATCTGCTCTTAAATTTGGTGCTGGTTTAGTAACATTAGTGGGTTATGAAAATCACCACACACTAAACATCCCCTACTCTATTATGTACTCTCACACACTTCCCTCAAATACAACTGCTATTGGAATCGGGATGGGTTTGGGTAGTGAATTTAGTGATATAGAGCTAAATAAACTTTTAGATAATGAACTACCTTTAGTGGTTGATGCTGATATTTTTTATATTCCATCTTCAGTAAATAAGATTCTAAAAAGAAAAAATATTGTTCTCACTCCTCACCCTAAAGAGTTTATAGAACTTTTAAAAATCACAAATATAGCAGATATTAGTATAGATAAACTTCAAAAAAATCGTTTCAAATATGTAGAGATATTTTGTAAAAGATTCCCAGATACAACACTCCTTTTAAAAGGTGCAAATGTAATTGTCGCTCAAAAGAAACAGTTTTTTATAAACCCTAACGGCTCATCAGCACTAGCAAAAGGTGGAAGTGGGGATGTTCTAAGTGGACTAATCGCTTCCCTTTTAGCACAAAATTTCACCCCTTTAGAATCAGCTATAAATGGCTCACTTACACATACTCAACTGGTGCAAAACTTTAAAGGGGCAAACTTCTCTTTAACTCCTGATAACTTGATAGAGGGAATCTCTAACTTATAACATAGTTTAATAAGGATAATTTTATGACTAAAAATAAACAAACAGTATCACTTGTATTAGGGAGTGGTGGAGCAAGAGGATATGCACATATTGGAGTGATAGAAGAGATTGAAAAATATGGATATGAGATTAAATCTATTAGTGGCTCATCAATGGGAGCAATGATAGGTGCTCTTTATGCTTGTGGAAAACTTCAAGAGTACAAAGAGTGGGTATTGGGATTAGATATTATTGATATTGTTAAATTATTGGATTTTTCACTCTCTACAAAGGGTGTTATTCAAGGTGATAAAGTTTTTCGTGTGATAGAAAAGATGATAGGTGATGTGATGATTGAGGATTTACCTATTAGTTTTACTGCTGTTGCAATAGATCTTATAAAACAAAAAGAGGTTTGGTTCAAAAAAGGTAAACTTCTTGATGCAGTAAGAGCTTCAATCGCGATTCCAACAATCTTTACTCCAAAAGAGATTGATGGAAGATTATTAATAGATGGTGGTGTTTTAAACCCACTACCTATTGCTCCAACTATTTCAGATAATTCAGACTTAACCATAGCAGTAACTCTAAATGCCAAAATATGTAAAAACTATAATATAAAAATTCCAAAAAAAGTATCTGACAAAGAGAATAAGATTCAAAATATATTTTTCAAAATGACAAAAAAAGCTGAAAAATTATTTTTAAAGGATTCTAAAGATGAACTAAATGATATAAATATGGTAAGCATTTTAGGTAAAACTATTGATATTATGCAAAATGCTGTTCTTGACTGTAAAATGGCTGGTTACTCACCAGATATCTTAATAGGTATACCAAATAATGCTTGTGGATTTTATGAATTTAATAAAGCTTACGAGATGATTGAACTTGGTCGAATCATTGCAAAAGAGCATAAGTTAGATTTCAAGTAATAACAAATATTACTAACTATTTAATTTTGAATCTTTTAATACAAAAATCCAAACAACAAAAGAGAGATTTTATTGCCACTACAATACTAAAAACTACGGAAAAATTTTCATTAAGATATTTAGTTGTCCCCCTGAAATAGGACTTTTCAAATCTTTTCCATAGTTTTTGGAATCTCAATAAATTATAGCAAAATTATGAATATGAACACAATTTTTATTTAAATATTATATTGTTCTACATAAATTTAGTAATAATATTTAGTAAATTTATTGTATCCTTGCAAACTTACTTAATTTATATTTATTAAAAGGCATTTCAAATGACAAATGTTAGTATCATTGTTCTAGATTTCGGTTCTCAGTATACTCAACTTATAGCTCGTCGTCTTCGTGAAGATAAAATCTATTGTGAAATTTTACCTTACCATACATCGGTAGAGGAGATTAAAGCAAAAAATCCTAAGGGTGTGATTCTTAGTGGTGGTCCATCAAGTGTTTATAATAAAGATGCTTATGAGGTAGATAAAGGTGTTTACGATATGGGTCTTCCAATTCTTGGAATCTGTTATGGTATGCAAAGAATTGCTGTTGATTTTGGTGGTAGTGTTATCCGTTCAAATCATCACGAGTATGGAAAAGCTGAACTTAAAATAGAAACAGATTCTCCACTCTTAGCTAATTGTGAAGATGGTCGTATTGTTTGGATGAGCCATAGTGATAAAGTAGATGTTCTACCTGAAGGTTTCACACCTATCGCTACATCAGCAAACTCACCTTTCGCAGCTATTGCTAACGAAGAGAAAAGAGTTTATGCTATGCAATACCACCCAGAAGTTCAACACTCAGAAGAGGGTTACTTAATGCTTAGAAATTTCGCAAAAAATATTTGTGGGGTTACTGAAAAATGGAAAATGGAGCATTTCTTAAAACAACAGATTGAATCAATTCGTGAAAAAGTGGGAACTGGTAAAGTTCTTTGTGGTCTTAGTGGTGGGGTTGATAGCTCTGTTGTTGCTGCTATGCTTTATGAAGCGATTGGTGATCAACTGATTCCAGTATTTGTTGATAATGGACTTTTAAGAAAAGGTGAGAGAGAACAAGTTGAAGAGGTTTTCAAAATTAACCTTAAAACTCCACTTATCACTGTTGATGCTGTTGATAACTTTTTAGGTAAACTAGCTGGTGTTTCAGACCCTGAGCAAAAAAGAAAAATCATTGGTCACACTTTTATAGAAGAGTTTGAAAAAGAAGCAAAAAAACATGATGGAATTAAGTTCTTAGCACAAGGTACACTTTACCCTGATGTTATCGAATCTATCTCTGTAAATGGTCCATCTGAGGTTATTAAATCTCACCATAATGTTGGTGGTTTACCTGATTGGATGGATTTTGAACTAATCGAGCCTTTAAGAGAACTTTTCAAAGATGAAGTTCGTAAAATCGGTTTAGAGTTAGGTCTTCCAGAGGGTATGATTAACCGTCACCCATTCCCTGGGCCTGGTTTAGCAATAAGAATCATGGGTGATGTTAATGTTCCTGATTTAACAATTTTAAGAGAAGCCGATGTAATTCTTTTAGATGAGTTAAAAGCGAGTGGATATTATGCTAAAACATGGCAAGCATTCGCAGTTCTTTTAAATGTAAAATCTGTTGGTGTTATGGGCGATAACCGTACTTATGACAACACAGTTTGTGTAAGAGTTGTAGAAGCAGTTGATGGTATGACAGCAACATTCGCCCATCTTCCACACGATTTACTAGAGAGAATCTCAAGAAGAATCATTAATGAAGTTGATGGAATTAACAGAGTTGTTTATGACATCTCTTCTAAACCACCTGCTACTATTGAGTGGGAATAATCT
>Ga0256842_1000079_pt1 | contig 72206 bp, 92 predicted proteins | sample 4559240metaG_FD_185973 | JGI IMG/M metagenome (GOLD analysis project Ga0256842, IMG submission 185973) | Hydrothermal vent microbial communities from Guaymas Basin, Mexico - 4559-240 | ecosystem: Environmental > Aquatic > Marine > Hydrothermal vents | place: Mexico: Guaymas Basin | collected... | reverse complement strand
TCTTCGGCATGGAGGTTAGGGACGCTATCGAGAGGTTCATCAGTTTCGTTGCTCCGCTGTGCTTCGGCATCAGCAACGCGATGTATCTGCCTATATGCAGATGTCTCTCCCTCCCATGCATGGTTCGAGCAGGCGCGTGCATAGCCCTCAACTCCAAGAGGCTGAGCATCATCTGCAGAGAGCGCGATGTGTACAGCCCGAAGATCCTTCTCGCCAGTGCGCGCCCCCTAAAGATATGGCTGTGCTTCGCCACGATGTATAGAGAACCCGTTGTCATCCCGAAGCTGGAGCTCGATATAGCCGAGCTGATGAGACTAAGAAGAGAGGAAGCTAGTGCGTCGGAGCTACGCGGCGTTCTCCTCAACGTGCTGAAGCTGTGGCACAGCGCAGAGCTCGTTATCAGCAGTATACTGGGTATAAAGCTTGAGGGCTACAGAGAACCGAGTAGCACCGTTCTCAGAACACCGGAGTCAACAATATGGATAGAAACATCAGCTAGATGCGCAGAGTTCCTAGAGAAGCTGGTTAGCGCTGCAGAGACCTGTCTGTAACCACAGCTGTGGTTACGACGCTAGGAGCTCCTTCACCCAGTCGGTGTATGGCAGCGCTCCATCTCTGTGCGCTAGCCTTGCCTCTGCATCTATGTTCGTGATGACTACGTACATGTTCTTCTTCGCCGCGTTGCTGGCTACCCTAACCGCTTTCTCCCACTGCAGCGTTGGTATCCTTATCACGAGCTTCGCGCTTCCGGTAATCGCGAGGTCTATCCGTGCACCGGTGCCGAGCTCCTTCTCAAGCTCGTTGAGGAGCTCCTCGATCTCTACGCTTCTTCTCTCGGTGTGGAGCGTGTCCAGCACTATCCTTGAGTACTCCCACCTAACCTCGCCAGGAATCGTGATCTCGATGCTGCTGGGCGTGATAGTCACAGTGACATCCCCCTCCGTACAGACGTACGCATCCTCTCTAGGGCGCTTCCTACACTGGAAACCAGCTCTTCTAAACGCCCTCACAGCGGCTTGAACCAGCGTCTCCGACGCTCTACCTCCTCTAGAAGAGCTAGACGAGGATCTGGACACGGTCGTTCTAGCCACCTCGCTCCACCGAGAGCATGCGGAGCAAAACCAAGGATATACGCGTAGCGCCCTCCCTACCCACAGCTGTGGAAACGGCTTTCTTCCGGTGGGTAGAGATATATTCTTCGCTTCGCTTATCCTCCCGGTGCGGTGCATGCCTCTTGCAATAGATAGGAAGCTCGATCGCAAGATGCGCGACGCTATCCGCGAGTTTGGCTATAGCTGCAGGAGGAGCGGAAGCGTTATTCGTTGCCACACCGTTTCGATCGATACCTTCATCGAGATCCATCCCGACCACATCGTGTTCTCCACCGTTGTCCCCGATACCCCTAGCGACTACTTCCATACTCCGTTCAGCAGCTTCATCAGCGAGCTCGTGAAGAGGTTCAGGGATCTCAACCCTGGGTGGAGCGTCGAGAAGACGGAGAACGGGTGGCGCATCACCGTGCGTGTTGGTGTGCCTAGCGATCCGGCTAGGCTCATAGACCTCGTTCGAACGCTCGCGCGCGGTAAGCATACGTATCTCGACACGGTGAAGAGGAGCGGAAGGGAGTCCGAGGAGTCTTCGAGGGAGGTGGGGAGAGAAGCCGAGAGGGGTTCTGAGGAGGAGGTCGAGACGCTTCTCTCCAGCGCTGTTAGGATCTACTTCGATCCCGATGAGTACGATGTTAGGGTTGAGGAGGTCGAGCCGGAGTGGAGAGACGAGTACTATGTCCACCTCTTCAACTGCGGCGAGGAGATCCCCAGCACCTTCATAGACGTCTACCTCCCGAAGATCGATCGCGGACTCGTGGAGGAGCTCAAGCAGGCTCTGAGAGAGTACGTGGAGAACTACCCTGTCTACCTAGACGATAGCACGCTCGAGAAGAGGAGAAGGCTCGTCCAGAGACTCGTGGACAGAATCGTCGAGGAGCTGAGGAAGAGAGGCTACAAACCGAAGATAGACTTCGTAGAGGTAGAGCGCTACTGGGACGAAGCGCACATCTCCGTCGAGCCGTAGCCACAGCTGCGGTATTGAGACGTGCTTTCGCTACCTATAAGAACCGGTGTTGCGGAGCGCTTCTCGGTGGTACTATGCCTAGCCTCCTAACCGATGAGATCATTGCTAGGCTGGCTAGCAAACGCCCGGAGGAGCTTACCGAGGAGGAGAAGAGGATTCTCAGGGAGTGGCTGATCAGAACACGTGGAAAGAGATCGTTTGCACAGGACATAAGGTGGCAAGCAAAGAACGTTCCGCCAACCGTCGGTGTCTGGCTTAGGCGTCCCAACAGGTACGATATCCCCGGTGTAGATACTCCGGACGTTAGGGAGAAGGAGATCGGTAAGAGGAAGGAGGCGAGGGTTGAGCCAGAGCGAGAGGAGCTGAAGAAGATAGCCGAGTACTACCTCAGGGAAGCCGAGGGCTATGAAGAGGCTGGCGCGCTTAAGCAAGCCATGAAGCTCAGGGAGCGCGCCAAGTACCTTCTCGAGGTAGCCGAAAAAGAACCTATAGATGTGGTCAAGAGGGTTCTGGAGTACGAGCTGAAGGAACTCGGAGAGAAGGAGGCTGCTAGAATACAGAGGCTAGCAGAGGCATATCTAGCGCACCTGGGTGTAGCAGCCGAAGAGCTGCGTAAAGCCGGTGTGCATACAACCAGCGAAGAACTCATCAAGCCGTCTAGATAGGACTATCACCAAAGATCATCAGCCTGCACATATCTTCACACCTCTCTTCACCTCTTTCTTCCTCCACACACTTCTCTACGCATTGCCTAAACCACGCTCTCTTGAGAGCCCTTACATCGATTACAGGCATTTTCATCACCTCAAACGGTTTCTGCCCGTATCTCTGGGCTCGGCATCGCGAACTTATGTAGGTTGATACAATTTCCATCTCATCATTCCCACAGCTGTGGTTACGACCTTGTTTCCGCTACCTCTAAATAGGTTTTCTACTAGCTCTGTTCCGGGCGCTGGTCATGGTTGTTGAGGAGCTTCGTAGGAGGGTCGGTGGTGGTAGGGGGGTTGATGCTCGTAGAGCGGAGGTTGTTGGAGAGGTTAGGAGGGTTGTTGGCTATATACGGATTCCGGAGCCTGTGAGGCGCGTTATGGAGGTTCTGAGGAGGTATGGGTACGAGGTGTACGCTGTTGGTGGTGCGGTGAGGGATTCGCTGATGGGTAGGGAGCCTCATGACTGGGATCTCGCTACCAGCTGTCCGCCGAGCGTCGTTATGGATATCCTTAGGCGAGAGGGGTTCAAGGTCTATGAGAAGGGTATCGAGTTCGGGACCGTAGCTACGAACGTCGATGGTACGGAGATCGAGATCACGACGTTCAGGAGGGAGATGTACCGCGAGGACAGGGGTAGGAAGCCAATCGTTGAGTTCAGCACGAGCGTCGAGGACGATGTTAGGAGGAGGGACTTCACGGTAAACGCGCTTCTAGCCGATGCCGATGGGAGGGTGATCGACCTCGTTGGGGGTCTGAGGGATCTTCTCGATGGTGTGATAAGGTTCGTTGGTGATCCGGCTGAGAGGATCAGGGAGGATCCTCTGAGGATGCTGAGGGCTCTGAGGTTCGCGGCTAAGCTGGGGTTCGAGATCGATCCCGCTAGCTACGAGGCTATCAGGTCGAGGTGGAGCGAGCTGAGGAGGGTCTCGTGGGAGAGGATAAGGGACGAGATCCTCAAGGCTGCCGAGACACCTATGTTCCACTACTTCGTTTGGCTTCTCTACGACTCGAACCTCTACCGCTACGTTATGCCGGAGCTCGAGGAGATGGATAGGGTTAGGCACGCTCCCGATACCCCGAACCACTACGGCGAGAGCGTGCTCGAGCACACGATAGACGTTCTCCAGAGGCTGGACGAGATCGGCGCGCCTCCCCTCGTGAAGATCGCGGCGCTGCTCCACGACGTCGGTAAGCCCCTTGTGGCCGAGGGCGAGGTCTCGAAGAGTTTCCACAGGCACGAGGTGGTCGGTGCCGAGAGGGCTAGGGAGATCCTGCGTAGGTGGAGGATGAGCGGCAGGGATATCGATAGGATCGTAGCCGCCGTGAGGTGGCACATGCTTCCGCACCAGTACGCGGTGCAGGACATGGACCCGAAGGAGATGGCTAGGAGGCTCTTCGCTAAGCTCGGTCCGGAGACGGCGATGGATGTGCTCTACATAGCGTACGGAGATACGGGCGATCCTAGGTACCTAGAGGCGCTGAGGGAGGTGCAGAGGCTTGCGGAGGCGAGGGAGAGGAAGCCGCTTGTAACGGGCTACGACATCATGAGGCGCTACGGGCTGAAGCCGGGTCCATGGATCGGAGAGATTAAGCAGGCTCTCTACGAGCTGCAGCTGACCAGGAACATAACGAGCAAGGAGCAGCTCTTCGAGGAGGCAGAGAAAGAGGGGGTTGTGCAGAGGATACTGATGAAGTACGGCCTGTCATAGCCACAGCTGCGGCTACGCACCTCTCTGCCTAGCCTCGTGGTTCACAATAATTGTCGTGACTGTTCCCCGCCTATAGATCGTTCCTGCTGGGGTTGTCCACGACGTTACGTGTACGAATGTTGGGAGCTCCGTGGTTATGTAGTGCGTAACGTACCTGGTGACGTAGATCGTTATCACGACGGTTCGTATCCTCGTTCCCGGTACGCTTGGCTGTACGCCCGGTAGCCTTGTTCCCGGTACGACTAGCTGTACCATTGCTTCACCCGGCGTGGTCTAGAGCGTCGAGCGGATATCTGCGTAGCTATCCAACGATGGTACAGCCGCTCTCGCTGCATGCGTACACCGTTGCGTTGCTGAGCCCTACATCCTTCAGGTACCTCTCTACGGCTTGGTCTAGCAGCGCGTATGCTCTGGGTGTACACCCCTCCTTCCTCGTCGTCGCGTTGAGCATGGCTATGTCTAGGCTCTCCAGAAGCTTGTCTCCGCTCTTGGTCGGCGCAAACGCTATGAGGTTGACGTACAGTATCTCGGTAGCGTTGCCCCTGTCAATCGGTATCTTAGCCACCAGAGCGCATCCACCTATATACGAAGCCGCTGGGTCCACAACGATCCACCCGCTGCTCGTCCTGATAGCCGCAGCTGCATGCCCGATCTCTTCCTCTCCGGTGTCGATCAGCAGCAGAAGCGCTTCGTGACCAGAGGATATCTCCGACGCTACCAGCATCAGCGCTAGGTCCATACATGTTCCGCACCTCGTCATCGCCACCGTCATCGGCAGCCACACCTCGTCGAAGGGGTAGTGCAGACAGTACCTGTACCGGAGAAGCACCTTCATAGCCAGATCAAGCGGATCACCGCTGCGCGGACACATATAGCAGCTGTCCACAGCTGTGGAAATGATGTTCGGCACATCGTCATAGCTATCCATCCTAGCAGCGAACATGTCTGCACCGCTAGACCGCGAAAGGATGTCTATCACGATATCCGCGATACCCGTAGCTATGCATATCGCCAGCACGATGCATACCGGCTTGACTATGCTTCTCGCGGACACGGCTCCACTCCCGTGCAGATACCCGTGCTACGAGGTTTAACCTCGTCTACCGCTATTCATCTCCTCGATAGTTACAGCTGTAACACCGCTGTATATAGTGGAACACGTGTGTCTCTGGCGCTACACATCGTTCTATCCCTCTCCACAGCTGTGGACCAATGCTAAAGACCTTATATTCTCTGTGCTTTATAGCTGGAGAAGCGGTGGAGGGCTATGCCCATCGACTGGTCTCGCTGTCCCGAGTCGGTTAGGTCTATCGAGATGAGGCTCTACGAGGTTTCGCGTCTGTACTGGATCCAGAGGAAGCGTGTTCAGAGCTACAAGAACTTCTATGCGAAGGTGTGTAGGGAGCAGGGCTTTCCGTGCGAGCTGACGCCGGAGATCGTTAGGGCTGCTGAGATGGGTAAGGAGAAGCTCGAGGAGCTGATGGAGCCTCTCGTTAGGCGGCACCCGGTGTACCAGCAGTACCTCAGGTACCTTCCTGGGCTGGGTACTGTGCTGAGCGGTCTGGTTCTAGGGAACATCCATCCGTGGAGGTTTCAGACCGTTAGCAAGCTGTGGGCGTGGTGCGGATGGGCGCCGAGGGAGTACTACGTCGAGAAGTGCGGTAGCGCCGAGTGCTACCACAGGATCTGCAAGGCTGTGACGGGGCAGATCGCTAGGCAGCTGGTTAGGAACGTCAGGTTCTACAGGTCGCTCTTCGAGGAGTGGCTGGAGCGGGAGATCAGGAAGCTCGTTCCGCAGAAGCTCGGTAGGTACCTGGGTACAGCCGTCGATGCCATCGACGGTGATAGGGTTGGGGCTGTTGCTGCGGCTGCTAGGAGCAGGGACGTTGATGGGTTTGCCGAGGCTCTTAAGAGCCTCGGCGTCTCGGTGACCAGGTCTAGGGCTAGGGAGCTGATGTCGTCTATAGTGTCGCACGCTACGCTCAGAGCGTACCGCCTCGTGGCCAAGGTATGGCTTTCGCAGTACTACGAGGCCTACTGCGCGATCCTGGGCCTGCCGTACAGACCGCCGTACGTGGTCTTCGCCGGGATCAGGAACATGTACTACCCGCCGATAATCGTCGTCGCGCGGGGCAGGGAGGTGCCCCTAGCGATCGAGAGGAGGGCCGAAGCCACCCAAGCTCTCTAGACCCCCTGTGCGAGCACCTCGATGAATGTGCAGGACTGCGTTGCGAGCCGGCTCCGGCCTGGGAAGAGTTCCGATGCGAGCCGAGGTCTCCTGTGCGCAGAAGAGGTGTGCGAGCCGAGAAGACCCTGGGTAGGTTTACTGTGCGAGCCGCGAGGCTTTGCTCGATATGGAGAAACTTTATGCGGATGCGAACCGCCGAGATATGTTGATAGATTTCGTGTGAACCATTTGCTCGTGTCGAGCCTACTCATGTGAGCCGGAGACGAGGTGTAGAGATCTCGCGTGCGGATCCGTAGAACCGTGTGGCGAAACCGTGTGCGAACCGAACTCGCGTGTAGAGGGAGGATATGCGAGCCCCGTTTAGCATGCGGAGCGAGTCCATGCGAGCCGAAAGACCGTGCCCACGAGAATAGTGCGAACCAACAAGACGTGGAAAGAAGACCTCTGTGCTCTCTCCACATCCTTCTCGTATCCACAGCTGTGGGAACAAGCCACCGATTCTCAATCCCTCCACAGATAGAAAAGTATATTAACCCCTGCTCCCCCTATAGTATACACGGAGAGCCCCGGGCGGGGGACGGGAGCGCCCCGCCGCAAGGCGGGGCGCGGATGACCAACCGAGACCCGCCCGGCGACCCCGGGCGCAACCCAACCCGGGGCAACGCCGGGCGGGGGATGCGGCACCCCGCCCGAAGGAGCGATGCAAGCGAGGCAGTGGGGGCGGGGAGGAGCCGCCCAGAACCCCCTGCTCATCCCGATCCGCCCGAGGACGATGATCCCCCAAACACCGCTGTCATTAGCAGGAACCCGATGAGCCGATGAACCCGCCCACCCCTCCGCCCGATCGGGCGGAGCCCCCGGGGGGCTTTAAGGTGGGGGCTTGGGTGGGCGGGTGAGGCGAGGTAAACGCAGCAATGTGGGGTGAGGAGGGTTGGGATGAGGGGTGGGCAGGGGGTTGGGCATAGGCTCCTCCCCGCCCCGCGCCGTGCCCCCGTGGCCTGCCCGTGGGTCTGCCCCCACCTTCCTACCGGGTTAGCCCCGGTAGGGGGTGGGGGCGTGGGGGGCTGCGACGGGGGGACCAATCCCCGGGGTGCGACCTGTTGGGGATGACCCCCGGGGATGGGATGAACCCCCGGTTCATCCCCGAGGGGAGCCCGCCCCGAAGGGGTCCCCGCCGCCGTTGTGAACCGTGGTCCACCCCGAGGGGTGTTGGTGGGGTAATGGCCCACCAGCCTCTCGGGGGAAGGACCGCGGGGAACGGGAGCAGTCCCCCCGGGCCCACGGGGTGGGCCACGGGGGCTTCGCGAAGAGGAGTAGGGGGGTCGGGGGTCTGCCCCCGACCAAGGCCCGCCCACGCCCGAGGTAACTCGGGCGTGGGTAGCCCCGCACCCCAGGGGGCGAAGCCGCGGTTCTCCGCGGTGGGGCCTCCAGGGCCCCCCCGACCCCGTACCCGTACCCCGGGTGAACAGCCCGGGGGCGGGGAAGGGGGGATGTGGCGGGGCCCGGTTACCCCGGCTAACCCCACCCCAAGAAGGGTGGGATGCGGGGTGGGGGAAGCACGGGGAGGGATGAAGGGGTAGGCCCCCGGCTCCCCACAACCCCCAGTCTGGGGGATCGAAATGATCAGGTTTAGGTTATGTTATGAATACGCTCAGCCTGCTCGGCTGGAAATTATTGAGGACAATAGAACCATCATCTACGACGACTTTGCTATTATAGTAGACATGAATTTGCAGTTCAGCTTCTGGCATGAGGATGATCCTAATGTTATAGCCTATGAGATTCCAGCATCTGTGCTAGCTGCTATCTATACCCTCCTCGGTGTCTCGCTTAAATAAACGCCTTGTGATTGCTACGAAAAACATCTGCTTCTTCCCGATTACAATACTGTTTTAAACCCATACAAACACCGTTTCTTTGGGGGTCGCAGACCCCGCTCCGTAGCTCCGCCACTGGCGGGGCTACGGGGTTCTCCCTTCTCTACAGCTGTGGGGAATGGAAATGATTCGTGTTGCAGAGCTAGATCTCGATACACTAAACATCGTTTTTAGGGTAGTCAACGCTATTAAGGACGACGACTATGTAGCCATAGTTAACGCTAGTGAAACTGATGAGGTCATAGTTGTAGATAGACTCAGCAGAAGAGTAGAGGTGTTTAGGGCAGATATCAACGAGGTTATCAAGTACGTAAAATGTGGTACCTGTGGAGCTACGCACTACCTCTACATCTACGTTGTATCCATCACTTCTGGTGGCGAAGTGGAGATAACTGCCGAGATGACTCCCAATGAGTTCGAGGTATTTGTCAACAAACTTCTTAGTCGATAACCCCAAATCCATTGCAACACCTTCGTTTTCTTTGGGGATTGAAATGATTGATAAGAAAATATATGATACGTTTTACGATGCCGTATCATTTGCTGCAAGAATTATACAGCATATTGTCTCTCCAAATGATTCTACGGTGCTATGGATACCAAAGATACCAAAGGGGAAAAGATTCGTAAAGGCAAGAAAGGTGCTGAAGCTACTAGGGATTGAAATAACTGTGAGGAAGACCTATGAATATGAATGCTACATAGTAGAGGTTAGGAGAAGTGGAAGTGTTAAGAGAACCAAGGAGGAAAGACTAGGTTGGTTAATAAATTGGCTGTGGAGAAACAACATGGGAGAACTTGCAAAAGTGCTAGAGATTCTTAGAGACGTGCTGCAGAAGAGACCTAGGATACTCAGACATGACGATATATTGATGCTGAAGAAGTTTGTCGATCTATGGATGCTTGTAGAAGCTGGTGTTCTCAGTATCAATGTTAATCATTGTGTATTCTACGAGGATGAGGAGGCTGAGTGTGTTTACCGCGGCTATCTATATCCAAACCTATCTCCTAATCGATCTTAAACACCGTTTTTCTTTGGGGGTTCTACCATAACCACAGCTGGGGTATTGAAATATGAAGTTGGAGCTGTATATCATTGAGAGGTGCAGTGTTTGTTACGATAGATTAACAGGTATATCAAGTCCATGCGATTGTGAGGTTGTTGCTGTTGCTTCGCTACAGCAGCTAGGGAATGCTATTCGTGCAACTATTAATTCCGTTGAGGAGAGGGAGCTAGAGAAGCTCCTCAAGCTTCTTGAGGAGCGCGATAACGCGTGTGTAAATGTCGATGATACTATGTATATCTGTGTTAGGTGTCTGCCTGTCTTTCTCTGAAAAATCTAGCGAACTCAGCAGTCTGCTTCGTGCTGTCGTCTGCCTGTCTGGCTATTCTCACCCTATTCTCATCTTCTTTTTCTTTCTTTTTGGGGGATCGAAATGAAACTCGTGAGGGTTTATCTAGGTAATGAGTTGTTTGGTACGCTACTCGTCGATGATGGATATGATCCGAGGCGTCTCAGAACATATGTTATCAAAACCATTGTTAGCAAGCTGATGCCCGATAATATACCCATTACAGCAAGACATAGATCCAGAAAAGTGCGTAGAGAGATAGAGAAGGCTGTTAGGTCGAGCCTACGACTCGTGGTCACACCCTATACACCTCCACGCTGATACAACCCTCCTTGTTTTTGGGGGATCGAAATGGAGAGGAAGAACTGTATGGCTCTCTATACCGAACCCAACTTCTCGGCTCCATACGGTGGTGCATGGGATTATGACCCCGATGATGGTACTGTCTACATCTGCTTCGACGATGAATGATCTACCCTGTTTGTTTGGGGGTTGCAATGTCATCTAATGGAAATGGTTCTGTTAGGTATACCTCTGTCAAGGATCTTCTCGTATCGATCATCAAAGATGTATACATCAAGAATACGAAGCATTACTCTATTGACGATAGTGATAGAGCTATTGTTGGCTATAGACGTGAGCTAGGAAATATTCTGAAGACCGAGATCACCTACTACTTTGCTGATGCTAATATGTGCAGCGATATCGCTGTCAATGGACAGTGTATGCGTTTCGAAATAAAGCTGATGTATCAGGATAGAGCAGTGTATGAGGAGAAGAATGTCGAGATCTTTGCAAAGATGATGACGGCATACGAGGGTGTCTTCAACGACAAGGACAAGAAGAAGGCATGGGCGATAGCGTTCAGCCTACAGAGAAAGATCGAGAAGGAGCATCCAGAGTTGATAGCGATACCGGCGTGGAAGCCAGGGAGTAAGCTGAAGTATACAGGGACGGTTGTATTCGTTCTGAACAAGCAGAAGCTCGAAGAGATTGCTAAAGACATCGAGGAATGGCTAAAGAAGATCCGTGGAGAGGAAGAGGAAGAACAGGAGGAAACAGAGGAGGAGAAGGAGGAGCTAAGCGAAGAGATGAAGATGAAGATAGCACAGCGGATTCTTGGCGAAGAGGAAGGTGAGGAAGAGGAGGTTCAGGAGGCTAAGGCTGTTACCACAACTGCTACCACAGAGAAGGAGGTTCCCCAGAAGACACAGCTGGTCAAGCTCTATATCCTGCGATGGGTGAGACCCTCCCGCTACTTGGTGCAGAGTGTACGTATTGAGAAGACCGATAAGGGCTTTATCGAGATCAGGGACTTCGATGACCAGCTAAGAAGGGCGCTGGCCAGTGCTCTCGAAACTATCAGGACGGAAGCAACGAAGAAGGCACGTAGATACTTCATACATCTTGGCTCTGAGAGACAGGCTGGTCTATGGATTGCGGTAACTGACGAAGCGGTGAAGATTGCTGAGGAGGTTGCTGATATGATACGACGGAAGCTCTCCGAGATGCCGGCGCTGGCGAAGGTTCGCCCCGACTACCCGAAGCTTCTCAGCAAGTACGTTGTGAAGGTTATACCGATATACGTGGAACCGGAAGTGGCACTCGATATCTTGAACGAGGCTAAGTATCTGCTTGAGAGTGAGTTGAAGGAGCTGAGGGAAAGGATTGAGAAGGCTAAAGCGGAGAAGAAGATGTCATACCTCAAGAGACTCAACGAAGACCTTGAGTATCGCAGAAAGCTCTATGAAGCAGTCAAGAAGATGGTGGAAGAGCTAGAGAAGACGGTTTCCCAACGATAAACACTGTTTTCTTTGGGGTTTTCCACAGCTGTGGGGATCTCCATGTCGTTCAGAGTCGTTGAAATCTATAACGATCCCGAGCCGGTAACTGTAGTTCTATGGGTTAGCCGTCACAAGCCGTTGCCGGTACAGATCCAGAGGCTCAAGGAGAAGCTAGGGAACATCAGGATTATTCAGGTAGATGGAACTGTTCCTAATGCTGAAACTGTTGTTGAAATTGCTCAGAAGCACAATGCGAAGATAATTGTGCCTGTGCTACCGCTATCGTTTATAGCGCGGCTTGTTGAGCTATCGAAGAGGTATGGATTTACAGTGCTCTACGCGAAGATGGAGGCTATAGCAACGGTAGGAACGTGGGAGGAAGCCAAGAGAATCATCGAGGAGGCTCCAGATAGACGAACAGCAACAACCTATGCAGACGGAACAATCAAGATACACGAGTTCAAAGGCTTCGAAGTGATCAAAGCTGTACAGATCGTTACCGAGCCCTGGTAAACACCTTGTTTGTTTTGGGGGTTGAAATGTCCGTTCCTCAAGAAGTGAAAAACGCTCGTCATAACGTTAAGCAGGTTCTAAACGTTCTGAACTCGGTTGTCATCGGTCACGACGAGGTTAATACGATGCTTGTCCTAGCATTGATTGCCAAGGAACACGCCGTCATGATCAGCCCGCCGGGCACAGCCAAGACGATGACTATCAAGACCCTTGCCAAGCTGCTGAACGCCAGCTTCTACAGCTATCTACTAACCAAGTTTACCAGCGATATCGAGATTCTTGGTCCGTTCGACATTCCAGCGCTTAGAGAACGAGGAGATCTTGTGAGGAAATGGACGAAGATCAAGGATGCTGAGATAGTGTTCCTCGACGAGGTGTTCAAGGCTAACAGCGCTATTCTAAACGCTTTGCTGGCTCTAATGCAGGAGAGGATACTCTACGACCCGATGTCCGGTGCTGAGGTTCCTGCCAAGCTGTGGAGCTTATTTGGTGCTAGTAACGAGGTGCCACAGGACGAGGAGCTGCAGGCTCTCTACGACCGATTCAGTATCAGAATATTCTTTGACTACCTAAACGATGATGTGCTGATACTGAAAGCGCTGGAGGCTAGATGGCTCAACGGGCACGAGATCAAGCCCGTTGCGTCTATGGACGACGTTAGGACGCTTCATGGCTATACCATCACATTGATAAGGAGCAGGATAAGGGATATGGACTTCATCAAGCTGTACCATGTCAACGTGATCAACTTCGTCAAGGAGCTCAGAGCCAAAGGCATTATCGTTAGCGATAGAACCATCATCGAGAAGCTCCCGAAGCTCCTCGCCGCCTATCTGGCGCTGTTCGGTGTGCGCTTAGAGAACGTTATGGAGGGAGCGATAAAGATACTGCCGTATCTAGCACGCGATAGGAGTGAGCATGAGCAGATCAAGAAGATCATTATGGAGGGTCTCGGAGAGGTCGGCGAGCTTGCCGAGAAGCTCAGCAGAGCCAAGGAGCTGATAAGAAGCTGTAGACTTGACGAAGCCGAGAAGATCCTTCAGGAAATTGTCGACTTCGACCTCAACAAGATCGCCAACAAGCCGTGGCTCAAACCAAGAGCAGAGGCTATCATTGCGCAGGCTAGGGAGTACCTCAACAAGGTTGCTGAGACGAAGGAGATGCTGAAGAAGCTAGCCGGAAACACCTAGCCTTTTTACATAGCTGAGCAAACCATCAGACGGCTACGGCGATGGAGCGGTATATACAGGGGCTGCAACATTGAACGCTTCCACAATGTTTTGTATCGGCTATGTAAACCCAGGTCTTGACGCTATCTCGGTGCACCTCTCTCAATTCTTGCGTCCCTCTGCAAAGGTTTAGGTGCACCCAAACCACATCAAACAATAGACATTTGTTTGGGGGATGACTACGCTTGTTGTCCATATCCACAGCTGTGGGGTTGGAAATGAGTCTTGACAAGGCTCAAGAAGAAGCGTTTTACCGTTCTGGCTTGGCGAAATCGGTGTTCAAGATGGGTATCCTGGAGGGGCTGCCTGTTGAGTACTATGCGCAGTTCACTAACGATGTGTTTAGGCTGCTGTGGAGGTCTAGGGTCAGACCGAGGTTCTACATGGTTTTCGATGCGTTTATGTCTCACTACAAATCCTATGAGACGGTGATGAGAAACGTCAAGAAGTCTGCGAGTATCGTGTGGCACAAGATTATGCAGAACTACCTTTCTTCCGACGAGTTCTACAGGCTGAACAGGGTTACTGCTGGCTCTGTGGATCTCGCTGTTATCGCTGCGTACCAGTTCCTCAAGAACCTGCTGTCCGAGCTGGATACGCAGGTTGCTCAGCAGAAGATCAAGCAGCTACAGCAACAGACGCTGACAGGTCAAGCCTTGAACCAAGCGCTTCAGGAGCTCATCGACAGGGCTACGAGGGCAGCCCTAGCGGCTGCACAGGCGGCGCTACAGGCTGTTCAGGAGTACCAGCAGGGGAAGGCGGAGGCAGAGGAGGCGGCGGCTATGCTGGGTGGCTGCTCTGGCTACAGCCATGATGCGCTATCGGTGTGGACATTTCTCGAGCGTCCCCATGAGTTCCGCAACCGCGTCAGGATCCTGAAGAACGCTCTGAGGATGTTCAGGCTAGCGCTATCATCCGTACCGACATCCCTCGAACACATGAATGTGACAGCCGTGTTCGGTGGCATAACGGGTGTCGGAATAATGCGCGATCCTAGGCAGATCGTGGACCTGACGACGACGGAGCACGTGCTGCCGTTCGAGCTCTTCGCGCTTAGGCTCCTCAGCAGAACAGCCGTTGTCTACCAGCGCGCAGCCGCTTTCAGACCGGTGATATTCGTGGATAAGAGCGGCAGCATGGCGGAGACGATGCCTTCGGAGACCGGGCAGCTCGTCGAGAAGATCGCCGGCGCAGCGGGGCTAGCTCTAGCGCTGTACAGGAAGCTCGGCGGCGAGGTCTACCTCTTCGACACGGAGGTCGAGAAGGTTAGCCCCAGAGACGTTGTGAGAACGCTCCTCACCATCTGCGCCGATGGAGGTACGAGCATCGAGGAGGTGCTGAAGACGATCAAGCGGATCGGCAGACGCGACAGGGTATACATCGTGATCTCCGACGGGATCGACGAGGTTCCGGAGGACCTCGCCAAGGAGGTTGCGAGCAGGTACAGGGTCGGATTCATAATCCTGCCACCGTCGTGGAGACCAGGATGGCTAAAGCACTTCAGGCACGTAAAGGTGAACACAGTCGAGGAGCTTATACGAGGAGCCATCAGGATGGTCACATCGTAGCCCTACAGCTTTTTCCACAGCTGGGGGCAAGAAATGGAGTATGAGCCCCAGCTCTCCAACAAAACGCATCTTCGAATCCTTCTAGACACATATATCAACCTGCTCGATGCTATCGAAGCGGCTAGAACCAGACAAACCGTTGGAATCAGCATAGAGGAAGGCACGGTGTATATCTGCGGCGTACCCATCAACGATCCTAGGCTAGCCGAGGAACTCCTTATGATCGTTATCACAGCCCTTGAGAAAACCGTTAACGAGCTGAAGGAGGAGATCAAGAAACACATCTGTGAATAACAATTGGAGAAATCCGCTTTATGCTAGATACAGCTCCAACCATTTTTCCACAGCTGTGGGGATGGGCTGTGCCTCGCTCAAGCCCCAATTCCCCGATGTATGTAGGTGTCATAATCAAGCCTGTGACGCCCATCAGAGCACCTGTGCTTCCAGCGGACGAGATTGCACTGTACATCAAGAAGGGGTGGATCGCCGACTCTAAGCAGGCTAGGCATCTGGACAGAGCGTTTCCGAGGGATGTCAATGGCAGACCGATTATCTTGAGGAGGTGGATCAGAGCCGTGCTTAGAAGAGCGTGTAGAGCTCTTGGCTACCCGGAGGATGTCGTTAGGAAGATCCTCGACTTCGAGATCGTTGATGAGAAGGGTATCGCCACTAACTACGCCTACGTCTACGGACCGAAGCCGTTCATCTACACGCGCCCGATATTCGGCAAGGAGGGTAAGAACCTGAGCGAAACATATGAATACCTCTCGTCGGTGCACATCATAGCGTTCGTAGCCAGGGTAGACGCCTCAGTAGTGGACAAGTTCGTGGCTGCCCTAGCCTACGGAGGCAGGTACGTTGGTCTCATGAGCGGAACCAAGATGGGTCACGGAAGATTCGAGATCGAGACATACATATCTACAGATCCAGCCAAAGCCCACGAGTTCATCACCACAAGAATCAAGAACCTCCTCCCACAAGAATGAACCCGCAGCACCACACACTATTTTTGGGGAGTGCCAAGCACGCGACGCAATTCAGTATTCAATGTTCACATAACATCATACATAACACAACCAACATCATCTCTCTGGGGGTAGAACATGAAGAAGCATCTCGTTATCGATGCTAGCCGCAGCTGCTACATCAAGGTGGAGAAGCGTACCGTATCGAGATAGATACGGATAGCTACGAGATTACGATCCTCTGCGACAGGCTTAATCTAATCGATAGGAGACCCAAGCCGGTTAAACCGCTTACCAGCTTCGTGAAGAGCTAACCATTTTCGTCTCCACAGCTGCGGAGGTGGAGAGGTGGAAACGCCGAACCCAGGAATCGCGCTGACGAAGATCTGCAGCGACACTAATCGTATGTACCTAAACCACTTTTACATCTGGGGCTTCAAAATATCAGTGGACATCGACTATCAATCAACAAGAGTTAACAATTAACATTAATCACAAAACACCAGACATTCTTCAGTCCACAACCCCCGTCCTTATACTGTATCTTGTTTCCACAGCTGTGGGGATCGCTATGGGGCTTAGTCGCGGGGCTAATGTTATCGCTGTTGATGGGTGTAGAGGGCGTATCGCTACCATGTATAGCGATTGTCGTAGCGTTGATGCTGCGGCTGTGTTCGATCTTGTTATCAGGGAGCGCGAGGTGTGGATCGAGCCGCTTGTTGTGGTGTGTCACAGGGGGTTGCTATCGCTCGGTGTTGAGCCCACTAGGGTGCTTGATCTAGATCTGGTCGAGAGGGAGCTGTCTAGGCTCCTAGGCACGAGGCTACGTCTCTACGTCTGTACGGTTGATGTGAGGGACATCGTTATTGATGCGATAGGGCGCTTCGTTGTGATGGTGAGTAGAACCATGGAGGACCACGAGATCGAGATGGTCCTCCCTATCGTCGGTGATGCGCTGGCTGAACCACGTCCTGAGGCGCTAATCAATGTACTCGGTCTCGAGATGAGGTCCGTGGAGGTGAAGACCATTATGGGCAGGGTCCTGACGCTCGCCATCCCGATACGGTGTCTCGCGAGAGCGGTTCTTAGCGCCGATAGGAGCTTTACGACCATCGCTAACGCGTACGCCATCTATGTGATGCTATCGCTTGCGCACTGGCTGATGTACAAGGACGTATCCGAGTACGCGACGCAGACGATGTTTATCGTTCGCACGCTAGACGATGAGCTCAGAACCGAGCTGCTGATAGGCGACAGAAAGGCAATTGCGAGGGGCTTCAGCGAGGTTAGGTACCTAACGCCGTACAGAACGCTAGATGACATGAGGTACGAGGGTCGCGACCACAGGGAGTACGTCGATGTGTGGCGCTACGATGTACAGGAGGTCGAGATAAGAGCGGACCTACCGAGGAAGCCACTCGGACCGAGAAGTTGCGTGTATATACTCCCCGACGAGGGTCTGGAATTCTCATCAGATACAGTCAACCTCGCGTACCTAGCCTCCATGGGATGCGTACTCTAGCCTTTTTCACAGCTGTGGGGACGAGAACTGAACTGTCTCGTGCTGTGTGGTACTAACAATTACAGTCTCTGGGGATCGGAATGTCTTTTCCGCGGTACGAGGTTGTGTGGGATACGCTTAGGAGAGAGAAGAGTGGTAGCATTGTAGCTGTTGATGCGGTTATTGACTATGGTACTCATAGGATGAGGGTCGTTGTCGAGGACTATATTGCCGGTGGCGATGAGGAGAAGGCTAGGAGGAACATCGTTGCTACGCTCGAGGAGTTCGTTAGGTGCTGCGGACCGTATATACCGTCGTCCATAGTTGAGAAGCCCTTTGCGTTCGCCGATAGGAAGATAGAGATCGTGCCGGGGTTCATGCTGTACACAGGCATCGAGTTCTCGACCACCACCGGCTACGATTCTTGGGCGAGGATAGAGCCCGCCATCGATATCGATGCTCTGAAGCAGCTGTGCGTAAAAGCGGCTGGGCTCGTGCTGAAGGAGGTTGAGGCGAGCGCTGTGATCACGTGGTTCGATGGTGTTCAGGTGAAGTGGATATGGGATGACACCAAGTACGGCGAGGATATCGAGGTTAGGTGGAGGAGCGAGAGAGGCGTTGTCAGGATACCCAAGCTAGACATAGTTCGAAGAGCCGTCGAAGCAGTTGCCAGCGGCGTAGCTAAGCAGTACCGCAGCGCTCTTCAGAGGCTTGCGAGCGAGCTCGACGAGCTTGAGAAGAGGTACAAGGAGACAGCCGACGAAGACGATATCGTTGTGCAGAGCATCAAGAGGCAGAGACAGTCGCTTGAAATGCTTCTCGATCTAGACAACGACTAGAACTTTTACCCCCTTTACACCCATAGCTCTGGGGAGACACACCATTTTCGTGGTTCACATGTCATATCTCATATCTCAAACATCACTTAACACCCCACAGCTGGGGTTTTGATTGGTGTTCGAGAGGCATCGATGGGTAGCCGTTCTCGATGGGAAGCTGTTCGATATAGAGGTAGAGTTTCACAGCGGTATCCTCAGCAGCGTTGTGCTTGCTTCAAGCGGGTTCGCCGCTAGGTGTATTCGTATAGATCTCCACAGCTGTGGGTGTAGCATACGTGTAGACGGCATCGAGCTCTCTATAGACGTAGACGAGCTGCTAGATGTAATCAGCTCGATCCTGAGGTTCGGAGCTGTGCTATACGAGGAGTAACACCTTTTGTTGGGGATGCCCATGCGCGTGGTGTTCACAACTCTTGAGAACGCCGTTAGGTCTATTCTCGGCACGAGGTGTAGCAGGATCGTGCTGTCTGTTAGAACGCCTCTGGAGATGAGGATTCTGCTGGACTACTACATCACGGTGGAGAAGGCTAGGCTGTGTGCGGACGGTGTTGATCCGGATAGGGTTGTCGGTATGCTTCATCGCCTACGCGTTTACCAGGGGTCGTCCACTATACCCAGATGCGATGCTGTTCCCAGCGACGGTGAGGATAGGTACGTGGCTATCCTCGACGATACGTTCATGCTTGTACAGCCGGAGAAGTGACTGCTCCTATCCACAGCTGCGGTCTGCGTCACAACCCCTCTTTTTCCGCTTCCGCGCTAGGGAGTGGGCTGGGGTTCTACATGGCTGAGAAGCTCCTTGTCAGGGTTGTTCCTGAGGACTTCGTCTATACGAAGAGCGGGTATCTGGAGACCGAGGTTAGGTGGGAAAAAGGGTCTGTTGTGGTTAGGGACTACCTGTTCGAGGGGTATAGACGGATAGTTGTTGAGACGCGTGTTAGCGGCTCCTCTAGCGTCTCGAGGATACTCTAGGCTTTGGCCACACGGGCTGCGGAAGCTCTTTGCAGAGGTCGCTGAAGATCGAGAAGTCTATCTCTGCGGTATCGGTAGCCCTGTTGTACCTTACGTTGTAGACCCTCGCTAGACACACCTTTTTCTCCCTCGGGAACAGGACGGCTACGAGGCTCTTGCTGGGAACGACATCGATGGGCGTGAACCTGCTGCCTCTTCTGCTCGTCGGCATCCACACCTTCCCGTCGTAGACGATGAGCATCCTCTCGCTGGGGAAGCGCTCGCATAGAAGGATCATCTTCCTCAGCGTCGCTGGGTATATAATGACGTTCCCTATCCTCAGCCTACCCACACGCATACCGGTCTCCCTCGTCGGCGTGTCTACGCCTGGAATATCGTACCTGTTGGGATGCTTCATCCACACCTCGACGCTCTCGGGGATCTTCGCGGTCTGCCTAAGATCTACGTTAAGCGCTCTATCACCGCGCTCAAAGAGGTACCACGCCTTCAACAGCCTTCGCTCGCTCTCGGTCAGCTCCAGAGGATGCTTCTTCCTCAGCTCCGGAGGCACCTCGAATATGAACGGCATGTAGACACCCAATGCCAGAGAGCACTGCAGACGAGATATAGGTATCGACCGTCCTGGGGGCCGCTTATGGAGGTGCTCGTCTCTCAAACTGATGCAGTTGATGCGTTGATAGACTGTGTAGTGATCTACGAGAGGTCTAGGGTTTACGCTAGGCTCTACGCTATGGTTACGAAGCCTTCGAGGATATTCGGTGTGCAGGCAGATGTTAGGGAGCTTCTTAGGCAGCTTCTGGACGATATGATCGAGGATGCTAGGATGTATGTTGAGGAGAGGGTGAGGGAGTACTCCAAGTATGTGCATATACGCTACGCGCTTCTGCTGCCCCTACCCAAGAAGATTGTTCCAGCGCTGGTTGTAGCATCGCCAGCTGTAACGATGCCAGAGCTATGCGATGACGAGCCTATCCCTGTCGATGCCTACATCGATAGAGCGTTCATACCCGTGAAGCTGAGGAACGGTAGGTGGCACAGACCGTTCATCGCTAGGTACGCCTTTGGTGCATGGCTAGGGTACTGGAGGCACAATAAGAGCAGGGTTCTCGCTGTAGAGCCTCTGAGAAGAGTGTACGAGAGATCCTATCAGAAAGCGCTTGAGAAGGGCAAGAGGCAGAGGATCGCGAAGATCATAGCCGTGAAGGACGTTCTGAGGGTTATGATAGGCTGCATCTGGTTGGTATGGACATACCACGCCGTTAAGCGAGGGATAGTAACCGAGGTCCCTAGACCTAGACACCTACCTCTAGAGAGGCTGATCAACCCCATAGAGATCGTAGTGAAAGAGCCTCCACCAGAGCTAGAGCTCGACAAGATCACGTGGAGCTGGCTAAACGAGGTAGCCAAATAGGTTTCTCCACAGCTGTGGTCGAACCCATTTGTTTTGGGGTTTGGAAATGGATGAGGAGGTGGCTGAGAGGATCCGTGGCGTTATAGTTAGCGCTATGTGCGGTACGGATCTGTGGCGCGCTGCTCTATGGCTGTGCTGCGGGTTAACGGTTGCGAAGGTGGTTCGGAAGACGTGTACGTCTGTATGGACGGTGAGGAAGCTGACCAGGTTTAGACGCTTCTGCCCCGCTGTTATGTACGCTGTTGCTCTGGTGATGAGGCACAGACTCGTTACGAGAGATGGGAGGACGTGCCCGATATGCGGATCGAGGTTCGATAGCCTACGGGCTCTCATGGTTCACATCTCCGGGAAGCACCGTAGCTTCCTAGACGAGCTTGCGCATATCGCTCTAGGCGCAATAACGTCGAGGAGGAGATGCGTGGTCTCCTCGACGAGGAGCGGCATAACGACCGTGTTCACAGTAGATGTACCTGTATACCTACCGCACGAGTGCTGCAGAGCGATGGATAGGAGCTTCACGGAGTGGGTATGCTTTATGCCCGCCCAAGAGGTGGAGAAGGCGCTGCAGACGGCAGGATACAGCGTTGTCTATGCGCTGGAGTAGCAGGCTTAATAAGCTTTGCACGACTAGTACCCGTATGGACAGCGTATAGTAACGTACTTCGACAGCTTCTCCGTACGCCTCCCCCACACTTTTTGGGGGAGACACATGATTCTCGCGGACAGGATAGCTACCAGCCTTATCCAGAAGCTTGGGCTGATCCTCCCGATGATGGCTCCAGGAACAGCCTACTCCCTGGGTTTCGTACCATATGCCGCCGTCGTGGCGAGGCACGGATTTCCCTCCACCGCTATGATATGCGATGTGCTTGATGCTCTAGCCGATACCGTTGCGGATGTGTGTAGGGATGAGGCTGCATATCCCGAGTGCGTCATGGCTGTTACGGGGCTGTTCAGCGCCAGGGTAGTGCAGTTCTTCGAGGACGAGCCTACGAGGATGGAGAAGACCGATGCTCTTCTCTCGTTCGTTAAGCAGGTGCTGTGCAGGGAGAGCGATGCTCGGTACGGAGAAACGATTAGGCGTGCAGTAGGTGAGCTGCCCTACGGCGTGAGGATATGTATGCTCAGCAGCCTAGCGATATCGTCGCTGGTAGCAATCGGTCTAAGACCGGCTGCAGCGTACATGACGGTGTTCACGTACGTCACCGATAGGCTCGGTATAGACATGAACGCGACTAGCAAGGACCTCGTAAGCGCAATCATAGCCGCACTGCAGTCCAAGGCGGAGGAACAGGTAGAGATGCTGATGAGCCCGGTCAAGAAGGCTAATACACCTATGCACGTCTGAACACACCTGTTTTTGGGGCGCATCAATCAAACCTCACACAGCATCATACACCCATCACCCAACTTTTCCACAGCTGTGGGGATGTGCGATGCCCGTGAAGTTCGTGTGCGCTAGGTGTGGCTACGTCATCAACGTCTGGCGCTCCGGATCGCCGCCACCAGACATGTTCTCGGTTAGAAGGTGTCCGAGGTGCGGTGCTGAGCTAGGTGTTAGGGGGAGGCTTGTGGAGGTACGGAGGCTATGAACGTGGATGCGAGGGGTCTTAGGGTTGTGGGAAGGCTTGTTACGAGAGCTCTAGCGAACCAGATGTTTCTCGTTGACGCTGTGTACCTCTACATGGTTAAGAACGAGAGGCTCCGCGACGTCGCCGATAGGATAGGCATCAGCGTCCACTGGATTCGGCACGAGGTGTATACCATTATCAGCCTCGCCGGCTCCTACGTCTATGCCGCCAGGGTTGTCGAGATGGTCTACGACAAGGTCAGGAAGATAGAGCCTATCGTAGATCCTCTGGACACAGACACCAGGTTCAAGTGGGTGAACGCGGTGTGCAGGATCTGCAACGAGCATCTGAGCTACGCTAGCGCTAGAGCACACATCGACAGGAGGCACAGGGATATCGTGGCTACGCACGTAGCCAGGATCGTCATGGCTCTCTGAACGCCTTTTTATGGGGATCCACATGGATGTTCTAAACCTCGATCCCGAGCACATGGGTAGAAACCTCGTTCGGGATCCGGTTACGGGTGAGCTCGTAGATCCCGAGACCGGCGAGGTCGTGGTCGATCACCCGATAGTTGCTCTGCCACCAAGGATTGTAGAGCCCGACGAGTACTTCAGCAAGGCTTCGAGCGCGAGAGTGACTATGGCTGTTCACGACGGTGGTCTGTGGACAACGGCGGACGACCCGAAGATCGATAGGCTTCAGAGGAGGCTTAGGAAGGAGAAGAGCAGAGCTATGGTCGGCGTGCTGACGAAGATATGGCGCGTAGGTAGATCCCTTGGTGTTCCCGACGACGTTGTCGAGGATGCCGCTATAGCAGCGAGGAAGGCTCTGAGAAGCATCTACGCGTCTTTCAACGCGCCGAAGAGGTGGAGAAGCGCTTTGGCTGCAGCCGCGATTCTCCTGGCTGCTAGGAGCAGAGGCGTGTCTATAGATGTGGATGCCCTTACCGATGCGCTCGGTATCGATAGGAGCGATCTGTGGGCAATGGTGAGGAAGCTGATGGAGGTACTGGGAATACGCGTCAGCGGGAGAAAGATCGCTATGGCGGAGATAGGCAGGATCGCAGGACGGCTAGGTCTCCCAGCAGAGGTCAGAACTCTTGCCGAGAGAATCGTTGGTCTGCTCCCGGACTCGTGTATAGACGGGAAGAGCCCGAGGTCTATAGCGGCCGCCGCGATCTACGTAGCCGCCAACGCGCTTGGGTACAGGGTATCGCAGAAGGAGCTGAGGAGCATAGCGATCATTGCGGAGCCAACCCTTAGACAGAGGGTAAAGGATATTCTGAGCCACATAGAGGTAACCGTTGAGTACTGACACGGCTAACACCAACCTTTTCCACAGCTGTGGGAATAGGGGCGACCTCCGCAAGAATCAAGGTTTTAACCGAGCTCTAGCCACCCCGTGTTTTTGGGGATAGATATGCAGCTAAGGCTTGTTCTGGAGGGGGCTACTGCGAGAAGAGAGGTTTTGATGGAGGAGGAAGCGCTCGTCATCGTGGAGAGTGCTAGGCGTAGAGAAGAGAGCGAGGAGGTGATCTACTCGCTGTGTGCACGCTTCAAGCCTATGCCGTACAGCATATGCGTTTCGAGCTTCTGTAGCGAGAGAGGGTGTAGGATAGGTACCGGCGAGTTCATCGAGATAGAGACAGATGGGGAGCTTATTCGGCTGCAGCCTATTCCGAAGGAGGTGCCTAGGGAAAGCTTCGAGAGGATAGTTAGAGAGATACCGATCGGGGAGATTAGGCGGATCGTATCGGATAAATCACCTATGGAAAGAATCGAGTGTAGAAAGAGCGGAAGCGAGCTTCTCTGCATAGAGCAGCTAGACAAGGGGAACAGGTCGAGCGACGAACTCGTACAGGCAATTGCGCTGCTGTACAGGTTGCTTGAAACAGAGGGAAAGCCGGTTAGGGTTCTCTAAATCAGCTCATCCTTTTTCTCGTCTCCACAGCTGTGGGGATAACGGGTGCCTAGAAAGAAGTGGTTCTGCATAGCCGTAGGGGCTACAATAGGTATCACGGAAGCTTCGTCCAGGATGGAGGCGGAGACAAACGCTGCTAAGGCTAGGTTCAGACACGGTACGATCTACGGCGAGTCGATAGGGATATGCATCGAGCTGGAGGAGCTCCTCAAAGCGATCCAGAGTGCGCTGAGGATGAAGCCAGAGGTAGAGGAGAGCAACGAGGATTCTCTCGATAGGGAGTAGACTCCTTCCTTTTTGTCCACAGCTGTGGGGATGTATATGAGCTTCGCTGTGCCGTTTAGAAAGCAGGTTTTTCGCTATGGGTTGCTGGCGGCTATGGTTATAGAGATCAGTGTAAGCGATGATATTACAGCGCTCGTTGTATACAACAGGCTCAGCAAGATATGCAGTAGATACAGACCTCTGTGTCTGCTGACCATCGATCAGAAGTCGATTGCTCTAGGACCAGTAGAGCTCTTCAAGCGCTACACGATACGTATGGCGCTCATCGTAGATCCGCTCCTCCGCAGAATACTGGATGCTGATAGGTGTTAGCATAACCTGCGTAAACAATCGGATGGCTACGGCGATGGAGCGGTATATACAGGGGCTGCACCATAACCATTCTTTCACGAGTTTTTGCATCACATACGTAAACCCCGGTCTTGACGCTTTCACGGTGCACCAGGTCTCCATTCTTGCGGAGGTGTAGCGGGGTCCGGGTGCACCTCTCCAGAGAGAAGGAATGGATAGTGATGTCCGTATCGACCTGGGGATTGAGGGGTTGAGCACTAAAGAGGCTCTGCTTGCTGTAGGCGCTATCTTCGGTGCTATCCTCGGTACTCTCATTGCTGGTGCTATCATTGCTGTAGGGCTTACCTACGCTGCGTATCTGCTGCACACCAGCCTGCGCATCGGTTTCGATCTGGCTTTCGTAATCGTTGTTGCGCCCTACATAGGCTTCGCAGCGTTTATACTGTTCTGCGTCTCTGTCCAGGCGATGCTGTTCCGCTTCGATAAGGATATACGTATCCGCGACATAGCTAGGCACCCGCTCCTAGCGCTGAAGGCGTGCAGGCTTAGGCAGAGGCTCGACGCTGAGTACCGCGATCTCGATGTGTGTCTGAAGATATGTGTTCTATCGGGTGTCTACAGCGCTACGGGCACCTGTAGACATCTATGCGAAGAGCACTACACGAGAATACAGAGGCTGGAGAACGAGATACGTGAGATAATCAAGAAGATGAAGAGATGAGGATCAGCCCGCCGCAGGAATCACAGCGTCCACCTGGTAGATCTCCTCGATGAGATCCTCGATCTCCTCAAGCATTTTGAGCTCGATTATATGGGGATCCAACATAGTGCCGTTCCCCGCTACAGCTGCTTATCACATGGAGAAGCTAAAAGATGCGAGACGCAACGATGATCATAGACCCTCTCGACGGGTTACGTACCTGTTCCGATACATCTTTACCTCAGCTGTGGGGATATCAATGTCATCTAGGTGTGGTGATGGATATGGCTAGGTCTAGATATGAAGGAACGAGGATGTTCCACATCGTTACACGTACATGGAACCCCATCACTGGTTGTAAGCATTACTGTAAGTACTGTTGGGCTAGGATGTTGGTGGAGACCAGGCTTCGCAAGGTAACTAGGAAGTATGCTGAGGGCTTCGTTCCTAAGCTTCACGAGAAGGAGCTTGATGTATGCTTCAAGCCGGGTGAGCTCGTGTTTGTTGCTGATATGGGTGATATGTTCGGTGACTGGGTTCCGGAGAAATGGATTTACAGGGTGCTCGAAGTGGTTGAGAGGTTTCCGCAGACAACGTTCTTGTTCCTGACCAAGAATCCGAGGAGGTACTACGCCTTGAAGAGCACGCTGTGTCTACATCGAAACGCTATCTTTGGCGCTACGATCGAGACCGATCTCGATGAGCTGTACATAGGCTACGGAATATCGAGAGCGCCCCTGCCTTCCGAGCGCATAGCGTATATGAAGGCTCTTAGATGCCTAAGGAAGATGGTCTCGATAGAGCCCATCATAGACTTCTCCAGCCCAAGAAGCTTCGCAGAGAAGATCGCCGAGATAGAGCCGGAGTTCGTGTACATCGGGTACGACAACTATGACAATAGGCTACCCGAGCCCACGCTGGACAAAACACTTGAGCTGATCGACAACCTGAGACAGCACGGCATAACAGTCTACGAGAAAACCATTAGAAAAGCATGGTACGAACAGTAACCTACCCACACTCCTTCTCCTTCTTCTCCCTTCCTTCTTCCCTCCCCTCTTCCCTACCTCCTTCTCTCTTCCTCTCCTGTCCCCTCCTCTGCTTTTGCTTTCTGTTTCCCTTCCTCCCCCTCCTCTTCTTGTCCGCAGCTGTGGGCACCTCCTGTTTGTTTTCCATGTCTATCTGTTTATGGTATAGGTAGAGATATATGCTGTTCAATGGCTGCGCATACTCTGGGTGGGGGTAGGTGGCTAGAACGGTAACGTTTTGGGTTGTTGACAGGGACTGGAACACGGTTGTGAGGAAGGAGCTTACGTGGGATAGGCTGGAGGAGCTGAAGGAGCTGCTGAAGAAGGGGTTCTTCGTCAGCTACGACTCTGCGCTGAAGCGGTGGAGGATCAAGGGCGTTAAGGATCTTGAGGCTGCTAGGGAGTTCGCCGAGAAGGTAGGTGCTCCCGAACTCATCGAGAGGCTGGGGGCGTACAGGCTGAAGGCTAGCGTTAGGCTGGATCCCCAGCTGCATATGGCTGTAATCGATATTCCGAGCAGACTAACCTACGATATGCGTAGCAGGATCGAGGATGTTCTTAGGATTACGTATAACAGGGAGAAGTACGATCCCGCAACCAAAACCTACGAGCTCATTCCAACGACTGTGAGGATAGGAAGGATAGAGACTACGCCGGAGGGCATCAGAATCGTTGTCGCACCCAGGTTCCTCCATAGAGTTATCAACGTGCTGAAGAGCATGGGTATAGATGTAGAGGTCGAGAAGCCCCATCTCAAGACGGTGGATCTCAAGACGAGCTTCGAGGAGGTCTACGAGAGGCTTAGACCGTACCAGAGGGAGGCTATCGATGCGTGGATAAGGAACGGGTACAGGGGTACAATCGTCATCCCCACAGGAGGTGGAAAGACATGGATAGGACTCGCAGCGATCGCCAAGCTGAGGGTTCCAACACTGATTCTGGTTCCAAACGAGGCTCTGCTTGAGCAGTGGGCTAGAAAGATCGAGGAGGTTCTAGGCATCAAACCAGCTATCTTCGGTGGCGGTAAGCATGAGGTAGGCGATATCACTGTAGCCACCTACCAGTCGGCGTATAGACACATAGACAAGCTGTGGAACAGGTTCGGTCTTCTGATCTGTGACGAGTGTCATAGGGTGCCAGCCGAGAGATTCTTCGAAGCCGTTAGGATGATAGCAACGCCATACGTTCTCGGTCTAACAGCCACTCCCGAGCGAGACGATAAGAACGAGCACCTGATCTTCGAGAGCCTCGGACCCATAGTCTACAGGATACCGTATACAGAGCTAGCCAAGGAGGGGTGGCTAGCACCCATCCTCGTGGAGATGGTACCGGTTGAGCCTACACCAGAGGATGAGAGGAGGCTTCTAGAGCTATCGAAGATGATGCGCCGCGGAAACGCACCCGCGGAGAAGATAAGAGCAGAGATAGATAGGATCCTCGCTCTCGATCCGAACAAGATCAGCAAGATCGTTGAGCTAGCCATCAAAGCAGTTGAGCAGGGCAGGAAGGTGATAATCTTCGGCAACCTCATAGATCAGCTCAAGAGGATCTACGACGAGCTCGTGAAGAGGCTCGGAAGGGAGAAGGTCGCTGTCTACGTTGGTAGAGGCAGCGTGAGGCAGTTCGGCGTATCGTCGTCGAGGAGAGATGAAGAGATCGAGAGGTTCAGGAGGGGAGAGGCAAGGATCCTGATACTCAACCAGGCGGCTGAGGAGGGTATCGATATCCCGGACGCGGATGTAGAGATAATGGCTTCGGCGTACAAGACGAAGAGGCAGATGATCCAGAGGGTAGGTAGAATCGCTAGACCGGCGCCCGGTAAGCTCGCTGGCATCGTCTACCTCGTCTACATCGATCCCTGGGAGGCGCACAGAGCCAAGGCTTGGTACGACGTTCTCAACGAGATCGTGCCGCAGGACGAGATGAGGAGGCTCGTGGAGGAGAGGAGGAGGCTAGAGGCGGAGTCCAGGAGGCTCGGCGAGGGAGAGGGCGCGAAGGTTATCAGGAGGGTGATGAGGCACGAGGAGCGCGTTGCGGCTCTGGAGAGAGCTCTCCAGCTGGTCAAGGAGAGGTACCCTTTTATCTACGAGCTCGTCGTTCAGGCGCTTAACAAGACGCCTAGGAAGCTAACAGTGAAGGAGAAGAGGGCTCTGATCTTCCTCGCGAACCTAGCCGACAGCTACGGGTTTATGAGGGACGTCGGCAGGGAGAGCAAGCATCGTGCAAGGTACGTGAGGACGTGGCTAAGGGACTGGTCGAGAAGGGATCTACCAGGCGTGGATACGCCGGATATCCGCGGCTTCGCTAGGAGGATAGCCAGGCTAATCAGGGAGGGCAGAATCGATGAGGCTGCACAGCTCGTGCTATCAGAATAATCGCTACATTTAAATTCCGGAACGGGGACCATGTGCACGAGGTGCGAGGTATGGAAGACCTCAGAAGCACTATACTACCAGCAGTAGCAGTACTGATAGCGATCTTTGTAGGGATAACAGCCGCCAACATCGCCGGTGGCATCGGTGAGTACACAACCAAGCTGCTAAACAATAGCCTCGGTGGAGGAATAACGATCAACCTATTCGATGACACAGTTATAAACATCACGAGAACGGGCTTCATATTCCTAGCGATCGGCGTCATCATAGCGATAATCGCCATCGTCATCAGGATGCTGATGAACGCCGCCACAAGCGTCGGTGGAGCACCCTCCGCCTAACGCGTAGCACCATAAACGTTTCCGTCCCTAGAACCAAAACCCTTTTTCTCAACACCTCTTCCCCCTTCTTCCCCTCCTCTTCTCGGGTGAGCATCTGTGCGTCTAGCTCTATTCGTGCTCGTTGCTGTACTCTTCATACCCGCAGCTGCGGCTACGGTTCTCGCCGATACCGTGACCACAGCTGTGGATATGGAGTGTCCGCCCGGTAGCTTCGTCTACAACGCTTCGGGTGAGTTCATCTGTTTGCCGGTGGTGAAGGAGGCTAGAAGCCCGTTTGCAACCATGTTTGCGGTTCTGAACGATAGCGGTCTGTACGTAGATATAACGTGCTTCGAGAGCAGCGGGTGCAACGTTAGTCTGGAGGTGGATGCTCCGAGCGGTGAGCGGGTTGTTGCGAAGAGCCTCGATCTCGCTGGCGGAGAGGTAGCGACCGTCGTTGTCCCTGTGTCTGGCTACAGCTACCTGGTGATCAGGCTGACCGTCAACGGCTTCGAGTACGGTCCGTACGCGGTTGCGAAGGTGCAGAAGAGCGCGTTCGACGTATCGAGCATCAGCCCGGTATCCGCTCTACTGCTTATGATAGCCGCCGCATCTCCTCTGATATGCGTAGCCCTAAGACCATCAACGAGGATAGCTGGAGCCGCTCTAGCAGCCGTATCGATGATGTATCTACCGATACTGGAGGCGTTCGGCATCCCTCCAAACATAAGCGAGCTGATAACCGCTATAGCGTTCCTGGTGGGCATCATCCTCGCCGCGGTCGGTAGGTAGAGCGATACCCAGATAGCTCACAGCAAGCCCGTTTCTTCGGGGTGTAGCAGAGGTGAGCAGCGGTATAGACATCGTTGTGGAGTACCCCGGGCCAAAGCTCTACGTCACCAAGGTGGTGACGCAGTACGTAACGAGGCACGTAACAGCCGTTACAACAGCTTACGCTCCTACAAGGGTCATCACGAGCATCGTTGTTTCGCCTGTCTACAGGTACGTCACCGTCCCTCTCTACAGGTACTACGAGACGTGGCAGAGGCAGTGGGATGCGTACCAGAAGGCGTGGAAGGAGTGGTGGGAGAAGCAGGAGGAGACGATTAGGAGCGGGAACCTGACGCTCACCGAGTACAGCAAGAAGGTCAGCGAGAAGATGACGAACGAAGCCAGGAGCGTGCTAGCGAGGGCGATAGCCGAGCTGGTTGTCATGTCCGAATCCCTTCCCGAGGACCTCTACAAGAAGCTTAGGCAGGTTCTAGAGAACGCGTATCGCGGTCTCTACGAGGGTAAGACGAGGATCGTCGTCACGCCCTACATCGTGAAGGATCGTATCGAGCTCGACGTATCCGTACCGCACGACCTGCTGCTAGCGCTAGCGCTAGCCGGTCTAATCCACAGGAAGTTCAACGAGTACGTAGAGCTTGTGGCGAACGAGGTCGCGAACCTCGGTCCGGAGCAGGCTGCCGAAGCGGTGAGGATGTGCCTCCCCAAGAAGGTCGAGGAGCTGGCGAAGCTGGTAGAGGAGGGTAAGCTCGACCAGGTCAAGCCGCCTCAGTGGACCGAGTGGTGGTGGCAGGTTGCTCGAGCAATAAAGCTCGTTACGCTGCAGGAGCTATTCGATCGAGCTAGGCAGATCCTGAGCCAGTGGGAGAGGCAGGGAGAGGAGCTTGCCAAGAGGGGCGATATCAAAGGGCAGCTGATGCAGATCGCCGCAGCTGCGCTCAAGACCGCTCTGAGCGGCGCTCAGGGAGCTCTATACGCGCTCCTCATAGACCTGACCGGAGGTCTCTTCGCAGCTCCTCTGCTAGCCGACCTCGCGAACCAGCTGAACCAGCTGGGGAACCCGCTTGTTCGAGACCTGCTTCTGAAGGAGCTTAGAGAGGACCCGAATGCTCTCGCCGAGTTCATAGGTAGCCTCGTAGCCGGTGCAGCAGCCGGTGCGATAGGTGCTAGAGCGGCCGGTCTGGCAAGAACCCTCCTAGCCAAAGCGGTAGCGAGGATCGCTAAGAGGACCGGCAGCATCAAGCTCGCGAAGCTCGCGGAGATGATCAGGGGCTTCACCCCGCAGGAGGCGGCTAAGATCGTAGGTGACTTCGTTCCCGATAGAGTCGAGACGAAGTTCTTCGACACGGTTTACGACCCGAGCACGGGGAGGACATACGTTGTGATATTCTACGAGGAGGCGGGTAAGATCAAGCCCTACGCCAAGATACCCGTAGAGATGCTGAAGAACGCGGCGATGAAGCTGTCGCGCGTCGTTAAGGTCGGTGACGAGAACTACGCTGCTCACCAGATCCTTGCGTACATAGCGAAGAGGAACCTCAAGCCGGAGGAGATCCAGAACCTCCTCGAGATCGTCTACCAGATACCTCTCGAAACGAGGAGCCAGATGGAGTTCCTCCAGGCTCTAGAGGACGCGATTAGGAGCGGTAGACCGATCTACATCAGCGGAACCAAGGTCAAGACCGTCGCTATACCTGCGAAGAGCGATAAGTTCATCGATCTCGAGGTGGCTGTAGACGGAAGGATACTGAGGTTCCAGATACCGGCCGATCCCACAGCTGCGCCCAGGGTGTGGCTAGACCCCAAGCTTATCGAGGCTGCCGACGAGCTCGCCAAGAAGGAGAACATACCGCTGTCCGTAGCGCTCTACAGGGTCCTCAAGGAGAGGGGCGTGCTCAAGCAGATGAGGGATGTCGTTAGGTGGCTCGAGCAGCACCTAGACGATCTCAGGATAACGAACGCTAAGGCTGTTGAGGAGGCTCTCTCGGCGCCGTACCCTGTGTTCCTCGAGGAGTCGACGCTTCTGATCAAGCCGGCTGAGGGGAGGGTCGTTACCGTAGCTGTGGGCAGGGGGAGGATAGCCGAGCTGCTGAAGTACGTAACAGGGAGGAGCGTCGACGACAGGATCGTCTCGACGATGGTTCAGAGAGTCGTTGCCGAAACGAAGCCGAGCGGAGAGGTCGGCGACATCTACTACACGATCAGGCAGAAGGTGATGATATCGAGGGATCTGTGGAGAGAGATAGAGCCGTACTTCAGGAAGTTCGTGGACGCCGTCACGAAGCGTAGGCTCGACGAGGCTGCCCAGTACGTGAAGCAGATCGTCGAGACCGCGGCTAAGACCGAGCCCGAGACCGCGGTGGAGCTAGGAAAGCTCCTGGAGTCCATGGTTACCACAACGCGTAGGGGATCTGTTGTCGTACCTATGCCGGTGAGCGATCCGGAGGGAACCACGGTTACAATCCTCGGCGTTGTAGCCGCCACGCCGAGCCAGATAGAGAGCGCGATACAGCGCGCGGAGAGGGGCGAGAAGGTTGGTGAGGCTGTCGGTAGGAGCGCCGTAGCTATGCAGGAGCTGAAGAGCGTTGCGGAGGCTCTGAAGCAGTACGGCATCAGCCTGGAGGTCGGTAAGAGGATCGATATCGATAGGGTTATAGCGGAGCTCCAGCAAGCCAAGCAGAGCATCGAGACCGCCGCGGAGGAGCTTCAGGACGAGGGTCTTCAGCAGCTAGCCGACTACCTGCAGAAGACGATTATCGATCTCGCTCAGCTGAAGAGTCTGCTCCTATCGATCAACAGGGTCGTGAACAGGGTCGTTACCGCCGAGACCATTACCTCTACATCCATGAGCGAGACCCTGCCGATGCAGGAGGCGAGGTACAGGGTTCTCAACGCTATCGCTAGGATAGATACGGCGATAAACGTTGTAGGAACGGTCATGACCCAGGTTCTAGACAGAGTAGTTAGGCATATACTCAGAGAGACGCAGCGTACGAAGCTCAGCAAAGAGACGTCTCTCAGCGCAGACGTCACCACCAGGAGAGATATCCACGTAGTTGCCGAGAGGCATCTGAAGACCGTTGACGAGGTTCTCAGGCATAGACAGGACATAGACCGCATCACCAAGCTGTCTAGAGAGAACAACGTTGGTGAAGAGGTCGAGACCAAGAGGACTATCAGCGTTGTTGCTGAGAAGCACCTCAAAACCGTTGACGAGGTTCTTAGAGAGACGCAGAGGCTGACCGAGAGGAAGCATCTTGCTAAGGAGCGAGAGCTGGACGCTTCTGTGGAGACCAAGAGGAACATCGATGTTGTTGCCGAGAAGCGTCTGAAGCAGGTAGACGAGGTCTTGAGGAAGACCCTGCCGATGCTAGAGCGCGAGAGGCTCACTAAGGAGAGCGAGCTACCTACAGCTGCGGAGACGGATCGCAGCATCAATGTTGTTGCCGAAAAGCATCTGAAGTCTATCGATAGGGTAGTCAAGCAGACGCTGGGCATCGATAGGCTTACGAAGCTCGCTAAGGAGCGTAGCATCGATGAGGATGTGGAGACGAGGAGGAGCATCAGCGTCGTCGCCGAGAAGCATGAGAAGACGGTGGATGAGATCCTTAGGAGCACTCTCGGTCTAAGCGAGGTGGAGTCAAGGTCTGAGTCCACAGCTGTGGAGAAGGATGTGGCTAGCAAAAGAGATATCAAGGTTGTTGCCGAGAGGCTGGTCAAGATGGTAGACGATGCTAGGTACGATAGGCTCGCTAGGCGCCTAGTCGTTGAGCTTGCAGATGAGCTGAGGAGGTATGGAAGCAAGCTGGTGGAGAGGGATATAGATATCGTTGCAACGATTGTCAGACCGGACGTCGTTGTGTTCCGCAGGAGGCGGTCAACGGTATCGCCGATCGATCAGAGCAGGAGCACGTCTATACCGAGGGAGGAGACAACGGATATAGAGCTCGAGGTGGTCAACAGGGAGGTTACAGATACGCAGAAGGTGAGCACAACGACGAGGTCAACGTCTCTCACCGAGCTCAGCAGGTGCACGAGCGTAGGCACCGAGGAGTCTACGCAGGGAGTCGTAGTTGTCGTTACTCAGCCGGTTCTCGAGGAGGTTACGGAGGTTGTTCCGGTTCTAGACGAGGTGTGGCTGTCGTGGAGAAGGCTGCCCAGGGTGAGGAGGGTTTCGAGACCGCCTAGCCTACCTATGGTCGCGGCTGTGCCGAGGATAAGAAGGGTATGGAGGAAGGGTAGGGTGGGCGAGCGGGTGGTGCTCTAGTGGCGTCGGCGATATTCGTCTCGATCGGAAGGTTCGCGTTTCAGTTCGGTATAGCGACCTTCATACTGGCTACGTTGATGAGCATCGTGCTAACGTCCCTGGGCTTCCCCATCCACCCCGCGATGGCTAGGATGTCCGCTCTGCTGCCGATAGTGGGTCTAACGAGCATCATCCTGGGCGCCCTCGGGAAGGTGAGCGGAGTGGTCTCGGTGTTCATGCCCAGGCTGGGGAAGCTAGCGGGTGTAACGGTATACCTATCGCTTTTCCTACCCGCGGTCTCGGGGATAACAACCGTTGTCCTAGCCGTTCTGTCCAGCCTACCGATACCGCCAACAGCGTCCATGGCTCTGCAGTCGGTCGTATCCACGCTTCTAGGAGCATCGATAGCCTACTACCTAGCCGTAAAGCTAGGGATAATGCCGCCAGAGTAAACCGTAGCCACAGCTGTGGATACAGAGCTCTTTTTCGCTACGCATATATGTTTCTTCGCGTAGCGCTGAACGGTGGTTGGATGCCTCGTAAAGCGGCTAGGAGAAGCACTGGCGCTTCGTTGTCAAGGACCAGGGTAGACTACGTCAGGGCTAGATACACGATATTCGATGTTCTGAGAGACGCATTGAAGAGGTGGTGCTTAGAGGATACGAAGCGGAGCTGTAGAGTCGATGATGAGGGCAGGTTCTATCTCCGCGTCGTTTCCGGTGATGGAGATACAGAATCTGTTGTAGATACAGGGCTTCACGGAGCTCTAGTGATACACGATAGCGTCGAAGGAGATGTAGCGGTGCTCTTCGTCAAGGCACCGCTCGACGAGCTGACGAAGCAGGAGTACGAGAAGCTGCTAAGCGAGCTCCTACCCCAGGTAAAGCAGTACGGCAGTCTCTTCCTAGCGGCGCAGAAGGTGCTTCCAGAGCACGGTATAGAGATACGAAGGGTAGACCTCTACCCGTAGCCAAACCTTTTTCTTATCCCGCAGCTGTGGACAAAGCATACTCTCCTTCGCTACGCATATATCCTCTTAGATGCGTGCAGCGCTAGGGGTTTCCATGCCTAGTGCTGTGGATAGGAGGAGCTCCACCAAGACGAGCGCGATGCTTCGTGGTGCTGATGCTGGGTTCGAGTACGGTGCTAAGCTTCTTGAGGAGCTTACGCAGAGTCTCTTCGCGGCTATCAGAAGGCTATTCTCTAAGCCGAGCGGGTTCTCGTGGAGCTCCCCAAAGGTAGAGGCTATCCTAGGAAACGAGAGGGTCTATCTATGGCTAGAAGCAAAGAAGAGCCCGTTCGGGCACCCCGTATCGCTTACCGTCTACATGTCGCATACCAGGAGATCGCAGGGAGCCCAGGTGATACATCTTGTCATAGGTAACGAGCCGCATAGCGTGCTGCGCATGAAGATCGATATTATTACAAACGTAGACAAGGCAAGCATACTCATACCAAAGATAGTTGCGCTCCTCAAGAACGTGCCCTAGCACTCACCGCTCCTCACACTTTGTCACCACAGCTGTGGCTATGTTTCTTCAGAGTATCTTCCGATTTCTTCCGTTAGACTCCATCTCTTGTTGATTCCATCAAAGTAGAGTAGCCCTGATTCTCTGAGCTTTTGAAAGAGTGTGAACTGTAGCGGATCGAGGATCTTCCGCACCTCTTCCTCGTCTGCTGTTCGTATCTCGCTAAGCTTATTGACGAACTCGTCCCAGAACAGCGGTTCTATAGCAACACGCTCGTTCTTGAGCTCCAGGACTACTGCACCCTGCTTTCTCAGGCTAGAGAATATCCTATCCCTCGTATCCTTATCCCTCCTCTTCGCCAGCTCCGATTCGAACAGAACCTTCTGCTCGACTAGTATATCCCAAGCCGACTTCCTCTGGCGCTTACCAGAGGATCTCGATGTAGCAGAAGGCTGCGTAGATCCCCCTACCTGCGTAGACTGATGTGAAGCGAACTGTGTAGCAGTGCCGCTCTGGCTAAGCATATCTATCTTCGTAGCAAGGCTCTGAACCGCCTCGTAGAGCTCAGCTAGCCTCCTAGCACTCTCGTCGATCTTAGCCGTAAACGGATTCACCATATCCTGGCATCTCCTTAGACACACCTTCAGAACCTCATCCATCAACCTCTTCAGAGCCCCAGCATCGGTACCGATTTGGGTACCACCATGCGTACCCAAGGTGGTACCCACTTGGGTACCACCATCGGTACCCACTTGGGTACCCACGTGCGTACCGCCTTGGGTACCGATGAGCGTACGTCCATCGGTACCGATTTGGATACCGCCTTGCGTACCCACTTGGGTACCGATTTGGGTACCACCTTGGGTACCCAAGGCGGTACCGATTAGCGTATGCAAGAACGTCTCGCCCATAGCTCTGTAGAGCGTTGCTAAATGCGTAAGCAGTTCGGCAACGGTTCTAAAGCCGAGCTTCCTAGCCATCTCAGACAACGTATCGTAGATCTCTCGAGATACAACGATGGATCTACTCCCCTTCGGAGGCACCTACACCACCTCTGATAAGGTTGCTAACAATGCTCTCCAGCCGTTCAATTCTACGCTTGAGCTCCTCCATACCGATACTACATAGAGCAGAGCTAAAACGACTCCTCCGACTCCTCCCTCTATACCACAGCTGTGGGTAAGGCTTCTTGGAGTAGGTAGGGAGGTAGGTAGATAGGTAGGTAGTGGTGGGTAGGTGGGTAGCTAGTAGGTAGTGAGTAGTGGGTAGCTAGTAGCTAGTGAGTAGGTAGTGAGTATTTAAACTGGTAGGTAGTGGGTAGTGAGTAGTGGGTGGCTAGTAGGTGGTGGGTAGTAGGTAGTGGGTGGTAGGTGGCTAGCATGGTTCGTGTGAGATGCCCTAGATGTGGTCATGAATGGGAGTACAGGGGTAGGGCTAGATACGCAACGTGCCCTAGATGCTACAGGAAGGTAAATGTTGAGAAGTATAGGGTGATCCAGCCCGAGGTAGTCAGTGCTTCGAGCCAGAGCACCGAGAAGAGCGGTAGCGCGTTCTACCTCGGTGTGCTTCCGGAGAGCGAGTACAACAGGCTCAGGGAGTTCTTCATCAAGTGTGCTGAGGAGGTTGGTGCGGACTGGATAGAGACTCCATCGGGCTTCGAGCTGAGGAACAAAGACGAGGAGTGGTTGGAATGCCTGAAGCGTCACGGCGTTGACATAGTGGTTAAGCCTGGATAACCGTTCACCTCGGGTACACACCTACACCTTTTTCCTGACCACAGCTGTGGGCATAGACGCGGCACGCATCGTTTGTGCGTTCTAGGCTACGCTTATATTGTTTTGCTGGGAGCGGGGTTTGGGGTGGATACATGTCGCAGGCTCAGCAGGTGCAGCCCCAGGTTGTGGTCACCGAGGAGATTGTTGGTGGTAGCAGCAGTAGCGCTGCTACCGGCTTTGTGAATCCGTTCGAGGCGTACCACCGTGTGCTGGACACGTTTGCGAACATACTGAGGAAGCGTATCGAGGAGCTCTTCGGCGTCGACCTCGCTCTCGATCTGGATACGGAGGGGAGGTGCAGGAAGTGGATCTGTCCCGACGTCGCTGGGAAGCGCGTTCTAGTCTCCCCGGCGTACCTAGCCATCTACGGAGCTCTCCTAGCTGCCGCCGAAGGAGCTGCTCTTCCGAGCGAGAGGAAGAGGCTTATCGACAGGCTGCTGCGCGCCGTAGCCGAGTTCGCGTGCTACACAGCCGCAGCTGTGGTGAGGAAGCTCGGTCGAGCACCGATGGACTGGAGGAACGCGGCGAGGGTTCTGATGGAGGAGCTGAACGATAGGCTAGGAGAGATAGAGAGCGCGATCAAGGGGACACCGACGTACCACGCCGCACAGGAGCTCGTAAACGTTGTTAGAGAGCTCGTTAAGAGGGGCGCCATTCCGAGGCTATCCGAGTTCAAGCCGATTAGGGTTGTACACACCGGGAAGGGACCAGTAGTAGTCGTTGACATACCGTTAGCTACAGCCTACGCAGCGGCTCCGATAGGCGAGCTAGTCAAGCTCGGTACGAAGACCGTGAGGGTAGCGGCGTCGAGAGGGTTCCTCGGTAGATCGAGGCTCGTGCTGGAGGCCGATATACCGATAATAGCGTCGTAGACCCCGGCATAGACTGGTGGTAAGAGTGTCGCTGCTGTTCGGCGGAGACGAGGGTAGGGGCTGGACAATAGCAACCCTCGTGATTGCGGGGATAGTTCTTGCTCTCGCTATCAGCTACATCGTGAACCTGATCACCTACGGGGTCTCGCTCATCCTCAACACCACCGCCTGGTTCCACGGGGTCGCGATGACGAGCCTCGGCTACCCGGAGAACGCGCAGACGATACAGGTAGGTAACTACACCGCCGAGATCCCCGTACCCAACAACAGCGTTCTCCAGAGGATGGAGAGCGAGGCGCTGCCGATAGGTCTAGGCATACTGAGGATCGTGTCGAACACGACGCTGTTCGCCATAGCTATAGTCATAACCCTGATCATAGCCGCGCTCACCATGAGAGTGAGAGGATGAGCCGCGTACCGACGCTGTACATAACGAAGTTCGTAACCAACGTCATCACGAGGCACGTAACGAAGCGCGTGGGCGTGGTAACGAAGCTGTTCACGGTGTACACGGTTAGGGATAGGCACGGCAGGACGCGTACCGTAACCGTCGTCGTCACGGCTATAACCAGCCTCTTCGCGGATAGGGCGGCAGCTGTGCAGAGAGATGTTTTGAGGAGGCTCGAGAGCATCATGCGGAGGATCAGAGCATAGCATACCCGCTACCTAGATATCTCCTCGCGTCCATGCATACACGAGAGGTGCTGGAAGGATGGTTAGGTACACCACGAGCTACATCGTAGACCTCGACAGGGCTATAGCCACCAGAGTAATCACCAAGCACGTCACCAAGCACATAACGACCAAGATAATCACCTACCTGACCAGGATCACCAGCAGGATCTATACCTACGCAACGAGGCTGATCACCAACTACTACCTGGAGGGCAAGCTCTACACAACGATCGAGAAGCCGACGAAGCTCCTGCTAGGGGTAACAACCCTCGTCATCACCAAGGTCGGTCCAATCGTGACGAAGGTCGAGGAGAGGGAGACGTAGGTTAGCTAACCGCTCAACTGCTTTTCAGAGGATAGAGCGCTACATTTAAAAGACCGGACCCCACACCCTCAACACGAAGGTGAGAAGTATGGCAGTCAGAATAAGCGGAACCGAGTGGAGAAGAATATTCGCAGAAGTAGCTCACCTATGCAGCAAGCTAGCGAGAGCAGGCAGAATGAACTACAGGGAGTGCATGAGCAAGTACCTCAGACTAGCCCACGAGACCGGTGGAGTACCAGAAGAGCTCAGAGCACTCGCAGCCGGTCTCTAGCCCGTTCCATAGCGATAGCGTAGGTCCCTAAACCAAACCCCCTTTTTCTCTTCCTCTCCGCTTCTTCTCTGCTCCACGCTGTGAAGAGGTTATATTCCTTGCTTGCAGCGTGTAGCCTTGATACAGGGTGAGCTTGACCTCGAGGAGCCAGCTCGTTAGGCAGGTGCTCTCGCGCTCGCTTGCCGAGCTGGTGAAGTACATGACGTACCTCCGAGTGGTTAGACCGAAGGTTCTGGACAACGCTATAGCGCTCGCGATGGGCAGAAACGTTCCGGATCACAGCGCTAGGAAGGTGGCTATGAACGTTCTGCACAGGATGAGGGAGAAGCTGGTGTTTCGCGGACCGCTCGTCGATAGGGTGATCCTCGCCACGTACAACGAGGTAAAGAGGTTCGAGCCAGGCAGATGCCCGTTCTGCGGACTACCAGCCGAACAGCTCAAGAAGAACCACTTCGCTCAGCATATGCGCGAGATCAGCGAGATAGTTATGAACGTAGCCAGGAACCTTGGGCTAGCCTAAACCGTTTTTCCGCTTCTCTATCCCGATACACACATATTCTCTCCATGACTAGCACGCGAGGGGAGGTGGTATGCCCACTAAGGTGTCTAACGAGGTTCCTACCCATGTTCGGAAGGTTCTCGAGCTGCTCAGAAGCAGGCTCGGTGCACTCGATAGAGCAACCATCGAGAGGCTCGTGCCGTTCCCCACGTATATAGCCCTCAGGAGGTACACCGAGGAGCTGTGGCAGCAGCTCGAGCCCGCTAAGAGGGCTATACTCAACGAGCTCATCAACGGGAGGTACCTAGACATAGACGTACCGCAGCTGCGAGACCTCACAAACGCCGTGAGCTTCGACAGGTTCTACAACATGGGCATGGACGAGCCAAGACCCGTCTTCCTGCTGATAATCCCCGACGTGCTCGACCTCCTTAGGAAAGCGGACAACGTGCACCACTTCATGCACCTGCTGTACAGGAGGAGGGTTGGGCTCTCACCGTACGACCTGCTGAAGATCATCGTCGAGGGCAACAACAATACGCTCGACTACCTGTGGGAGAAGGTGAGGGACAGGATAGATGAAGAGACGTTCAAGCGCCTAGTGCTGTACCTACACTACGCGCTTGGAGGCACGTTCAGCGAGGCCATCGGTCCAGGGTGGATGCTGCCGGGGATAATAAGAGCCTACGCGATCAGCGTACCAAAGATGGAGGAGTACATCAAGCTTGCCCATGTAGAGTAAGCCATTTCCACAGCTGTAGCTACGTTTCTTCGGGTAGTATAGGAGCGATATGTATAAATGCTATGTATGCGGTTAGGATGCTGGTGCTTGGTATGGCTCGAAGCTTGGATGTAAAGAGTTTTGGAAGCGAGAGCAAGGCTAGTAGGATCGCTAGAGAGGTTGCTAGGTTCTGTAGAGATCTAGGTGGAAAACCTAGTGTTGAAGACGTACACTACGGTGTTAGAGTCAGATGTAGCTTCCCTAACCCAACATACGTAGTCGTCTCGTCTGGTATCCTAGGAGTCTTCCTCTACAGTAAGAACAGAGAACACCCCGTTGCAAGCCTCGGCACATTTGACCTTGTCCACATCGGTGCATCAGCAGATAGAGGAACGATACAGCTAGCAAGCATAACACAGGGAGGTGCTTCGTATGGCAACATCGTGGAGAGCAAAATAGATACCTATACAAACCGCCTCATGGTCTTTGTCACAGGAGACGGAAGAAGAATCTTCATCTACGTCTAGCCCCATCCCCCTTTTCCACGGCTGTGGGCTTGGTATGCGCTACCTCTAAAAACTTGTTTTTCCTTCTCTTGTCTTGGGGTAGAACATGTCTAGCTTGGCTCAGCTTGCGAATAGGTTGAAGGAGCTTGTTGCTAGCGCTGCTAGGGGTAGCTCTAGCAATCCTTCGCTTAGGCTTGTTGCTGCTGTACCCAAGCTCGAGAAGAGGGTTGGGGAGGTTGCTAGGGATGAGCTGTCTCAGCTGCTGCAGCTCCTACCACCGTCGCTGAGAGCTGCTCTGGGCGACGCTATCGCTGTGTGCAGGCTTACGCCTATACATACGAGGTGGTGCCTCTACCTGCTGGGCAAGCTGATAGGTGTCGAGATGCCCAAGCCTACGATGCCTATGCCAAGCGAGCTGAGGAAGCTGCTAGACGCGGTCGCGCAGTTCCTTCCGGAGGAGGTGAAGAGGGAGCTCGGGTACAGGGAGGTTAGGATAGATATCAGGAGAGCCGTCGAGGAGGTTAGGAGGAGGCTCATCGAGCTGGTTAGGAGGGGCAGCAGCGCAAAGATAGAGAACGTGAAGCGGGCTGTCGAGGAGGTTAGGCAGATCCTAGGCAGGATAGCGGCTATCGAGCCCAGAGCAGCCAGAGAGCTCGTTCGCGAGGTCTCGCAGAGCCTCGGAGGTAGCGCCGAGGCTAGAACCGCTAGACAGGTTCTCCAGACCATCGCGGAGAACATAGGTAGACCCTCGGTAGCGGTGAGGAGAACCATAGAGATCCTGAGGGCTATGGGAAGAGGGGCGAAGGCGCCTATGCCCGCAGCTGTGGTCTCGGAGGTGGCTAGGAAGAGCATAGAGGTTACGAAGGGTGTAGGCAGGGAGAAGCCGAGGTCAGAGGCGCAGAGGTTCGTTGAGCAGAGGCTTAGGGCGGTTATGGCTGCTGCGGCAAGGAGGTGAGCGGAAGGCTCTTCTCTGCTCTCCTCCTAGGGATCGTTTTTACCGTTCCATCCAGATCGACAACGACTATCTCGTCGGGCGTTATCTGGAGCACCTCCCTCACGAGGAGCTCCTGCCCATCGATCAGAACCCTCTTCACCTGCAGCGGGTTTACCCATCTCGCTCCTCTTCTCCTCCACCTCATGCCCTTCCTACGAGCTAGGACCTCCGCGAGAGCGGCTATGAGCTCGCTCATCCTCTCACCCTATGTCCTTCTCCTGGAGTAGAGACCGTATACAAGCATCGCCGCCGCTATGATGAAGCTCGCCACCCAGCTCACGGTAGATACCCTAGCCTCGATGATGCTGCTGAACCTCGTGGACGGCGTTACGTTCAGCGCCGCAGCAGCCTCGGCATTACCTAGCCTGAGAGCAGCCAGGATGACGTCCGCGGCTACGAGCACAATCACCAGGAAGAGGAATATCACGAGACCGACGAGCAGCATCCTGAGCATATCTGTCCACCGATGCTAGTGCTAGGGTCTTCTATACCTTATACTCGTCGCAACGATGATGAACATCATCGCGACCACGCCTATAACAATAGCGGTGGCTACCATATCCACACACAGCTCCTCCTCACCGCCGCTGGGAAGAGGCGTTATGCCCACCTCCCTCAGCCTCTCCTCAACGCCGGTGAAGCTGGTATCGAGGAGATCCAGAGCGTAGCCAACAACAAGCAGCAGCACCAGCACGAGCAGGAGGACGAGTATACGCATGCGCCCCCGGAGATGCTGATTCTAGCAACAGCTATAAGCTAAATACATATCCATGCTTCGCGGTGGCGAGCGTGGGTATCAGGCTAGAGCTCGTTCTGTCTCCAGCCGAGAGGAGGATCCTCGGATCCCTCGCGAGGCTAGCCGCCGTACTGCTCCTGCTGATCCCAGCTGTGGCAGCGGTTATCGTCTGCGCTGCGGGCGGTATAGAGTACAACAGCGTAGCGACGTGGGTATCCAGCCAGTTCTTCGGTCAGCTAGCGATCTACGGAGCTCCGCTCAACGTCTCCGACCCCAACCTGCTCAGCTACCTCAACACCTACGTGGTTGATCAGCAGGGTCAGCCGTACTACAGCTACCTGTTCTCCAGCTACCCACCCTTCGTGCTGTGGGTGGAGGGTGCAGCCGGTCAGAAGATATACAACGTGTTCTACGGGGGCACCAACCCGTACCCGGAGTACGTAGCGACACCATCGACCTCACCGCTGTTCGCAGCCTACGACGACTTCGACTACGAGACCGGGTACTGGACGATATACGGCAGGTACACGGTTGCGCAGAGCCAGCTCCAGCTAGATGCGGGGAGCCTCGCGATCTTCAACACTAGCTACGAGCCTAGAGTCGTAGCGATCTGGCTGCTGAGAGGAGCGAGAACAGGTCTAGCGATCACGCTGTACAGCCCCGTAGACTACACCGGCTGGGTACATATCCACCTAGACAACACCAACTTCGCCGACTGGAGCAGCATCAAGGACGGTACAGACATCTACTTCCTGGACGCAGCAACACTACAGCCGCTGAACTACAGCGTCCTCTACCTATCCAAGACAGAGAGGGTGCTCGACGCAGCCGTCTACATATCGATAGGAGCGGGACAGACCAAGACAATCTACATGCTCTACGGGCAGGACAACCCGTATACGAGCTACAGGGTAGAGCCCACAGCTGTGGAAAAGACAGCGAGCTTCGAGTCACCCACATCCATAGAGGTCTACAGGATACAGCCAGACACCTCATGGAAACCAACAACACAGTGGGTAACAATCACACAGAACGCAACACTCAAACCAGGAACAACGATAGTGCCACACATATACAAGCTCTACGTACCTCCGTACGCACATACACCGCATATTGATGCAAATAGAGTTGAGTTTACTCCAGCTGTCTATGCAAAATCGTTCACAATGATAGTATCCGTATACCCAATGTCATCAGATAGCCGGTGTGTATTCCTTATGCGTACTGCTGCAAGGTATGGCTACTTTGTTATTGATGTGTACCCGTATGGATACAGATCTGCTGCAGGAAGAGATCCATACACTGACAAAATCTATGCCTTTCCATGGGCTTCTACACCAGCTAACGAGTTTGCTCTCGCCTATGACTATGATAACGCTATTACGTACTACATCGATAATAACGAGATCGACAACGTGTCTTTGTTGGATGCTGGATATACAAGGTTTGTATTCTTCTACTACATAGAGATTGGTTTTGATGTTGACTGGGATAATGCTTGGATACCCACTAGATACCAGGATCCAAGCATATGGAGATACCTGCTCTTTGTCAACAACACTGTTTTGGATGCCAACACCGTTAGGGAGATCATCGAGAGCCATACTATACCAGATGCGGTGAGCAGAAGTGTTATCCTGTTCTTCGACCCGACGTTCTATAACGGTACGCACTACCTAGACCTCACCAGACATTTCGTCGGTAATATACGCGGTACGGTCGTAAGGGTTCTAGACGAAGATAGGTGGCTATGGACGATATACGGTCTCTACAGCGATAGCTATCTGCACCTAAGGTTCTTCCCATACGGAAGCGTTGTTAAGATATACAACGCTTCGAGCGGAACACTAGTTGCGTGGATAAGGGTTGTCGGCTTCACCAACCCCGCCGGTCTCGTAGAGGAGCTCGATGTGCCTATACAGCTCCCAGAGGATGTCTATACAGTGGTCGTTGAAGCGCCCGTCACCAGCGTCGGCTCCAACGTGAATGGCCCGCCATTCGGTCAGTACCCATCTATGCCGCAGATCATTGTATACAGCGGTCAGCTGGGCGAGAAGGACACTACGTGGAGAACGAGCAGCGGAGGGATCGTCTGGTGGGAGTACGTCTCTGCTGATCTGTCGATAGGCTGGTACGTACCGGGTAGATACACAGCTGCTGTTCCATACGATCTAGCCACAGCTGTGGACATAGGCAACATACAGCCATTCCTAAAGCTCGTCGAGAGAACAACGCCGTACTACACCGTGATGCCCCTACCAACAAACATAACCATAGAGACAACAGCAGCCATAGAACCAAACACCACGATAGCACCACACCTATACGACTGGTACTTCGATGGTGTTAATAGTCGTGTCAGTGTACCTTCGTTCAGCACCATCACTACGCTTCCTTTCGCTGTTGAAGTGCTTGTGAAATACGATACGTTTCAACAACCCTGGTGCGGTATCGTAAGCTGGGATCGCGATGCTAATAAGGGGTTCTGGCTTTTGACCCATGCTTATGTGAATGCGATTGTTATTGGTACTGGAAACGGTGATACATACGGGGAAATGTCCGTTTCTATGAATGAGCATAGCGGTAGGTGGACATACATAGCCGTGAATTACTTCGTCGATCGCTTCGATGTCTATGTAGATTCTACGTATGTCGGTACGAGAACGCTTGACATTGAGACGAAGCTACCCGTTGGAAACCCGCTCTTCATCGGTTCGCGGAGAAGTGGATGGTATAGTCATGGATTCATAGCCTTCGTCAGAATCTTCAACAGAGCTCTTACCGAGACCGAGATTAACAGCGTGTATACTGCAAACGCATCAGACCTAGCGCTGTTCCTAGACCCAACGTTCTTCAACGGAACGCACTACATCGATCTATCACAACACCACAACGATGGTGTACCATATGGTAATGTTAAGAGGATTCCTGCAGAAGAGAGGTGGCTGTGGATCATCTACAACGCTTCCAGCGATAACCTTGTTCACCTAAGGTTCTTCCCGCTCGGAACCGTGGTGAGGTTCTACGATGCTTCATCTGGAGAGCTCGTGAAGGAGGCTGTTGTTGCTAATGCAACGAATGCGGCTGGACTTGTCGAGGACTACACCGTGAAGCTGCCCGCCGGAACATACAGGATCGTAGCGATCATAGCGCCACACAGCTACCAGATCATCAGAGCAAGAAGCGTATACCTAGCGAACAACTATGCCATTGCTCCACACCTATACGACTGGTACTTCGATGGTGAAGATGATTATATCGATGTTGGTGCATTCAATAGTGTTGATCCATCCTCAGATTTCGCTATAGCGCTAATGTTCAGCCCTGTTGAAACACCAATCGCATCCGTGATAATGGGTCAGTTTGGTGGTGATCCGTTATGGGTTCGAGTAAACTATAAGGGTAAGCTAGCGGCTATCTATCTTGGTGGCGCAGAGAACCCGGGCTATCACCCTACGCAGACCACATACCAGGATCTCACATGGAGGTTTGTAGCATTCACTGTCTCGGGCACAACCCTCAACATATATGTAGACACATCACTTGAAACAACAGTAGACATCGGAACAGGGAGGAGATTCAGCAATGGAAACCCATTATGGATAGGATGGACACCCTATCGCACACCACATCCACCATATAGGGGATACATTGCGTACACTATCATATATGCTAGAGCTCTCGACCCAACAAGCATAGCAGACCTCTACAACAATCATAAGCTCGATCCAACAAGCCTAGTTCTCTTCCTAGACCCAACGTTCTTCAACGGAACACACTACATCGATCTATCACCTAGCAGATACGCAGCGATACCGCGAGGCGATGTCAAACGTGTTCCAGCTGAGGAGAGGTGGCTGTGGGTTGTGCCGAACCTCTATAACGATGGTTATCTACACCTAAGGTTCTTCCCGTACGGAAGCATTGTGAGGCTGTATCGCCATGGTAGGGTTGTGACTTCGTTCTTCGTTACGTGTACGCCTAACGCTGCTGGTCTGTGCGAGGACTACAAGGTGTGGATTCCTCCTGGGACCTACGATATCGAGGTCCTCGTACCGTACCCACCCATAGACACGGTTGAGGCGAGTGTTGGTGATATCGGTGATCTTGAGGCTAGGGATAGCTACGATCTGCAGACGAACCTAACAGCAGCTACGAGCATGCCTATGACGCTGCTCCTAGACATGCCGGCAGTGTTCGGTCTAATCAAAAACCCCCATGTTCCGAACCTGTTCTGGGGAAGCTACTTCGGGTACAGCAACGCTAACGCTACGTACGAGTCGCCGAGTAACGATACGGCTGTTCAGGTGAGGTTCAGGTACGAGCCTGGCGAGAGGCTCGCTGTCGCTATCCTCAACATCTCGCTGAGCTACGGAGAGGGGATCGCCAATATCACGGCTGTGGTGTACAACAACGGTAGCTGGCTGTGGCTCTGCTACCTACCGGACAGCAGGTGTGTGAACACGAGCATCGCGCTGGACAGCGCTGGGTGGTATCTGCTGACGGTGGTGTTCGAGAAGCCGAACAGGATAAGGATTCTGCTCGGCAACGGCAGCTACGTTCCGGGCGGTATCTACCAGGATACGCCGCGGGAGTTCGTCTACAGCGCCACGGTGTACGGACCGTTCGCGGGAACATACGCTCTAGGTGTCTACGTCACGCCGAGCGATATGTATGGGCTGCACGAGAGCGTTCTCTACGACTGGGCTAGGATCGTGCAGTACCCGATCGGCAGAGCGAAGATCGTCGGCACAGCCGCGGTGGAGAGGATCTATAGGGTGAGCTACCTGCTCAGCGGCAACGCCACGTCTCTAGGTATCTACCTAAGCGGTGTTGAGAGGCTCAGGATCATCGTTCCTAGGGTAGGCGACGAGCCCATCGAGGTATGGTTCGGAAACTTCACGCCCGTCGCCGTCCAGAGCAGCGGCGGTGTTGTGCTCGGGAGCTACACCGTCTCGACCGATAGCGTAGTGGCTGTCGTGGGCAACACCACAGCTGCGGTCAGGACCTACACCGAGCCAGGGCTATACGTTGTGATGAGCATCCTGCCGAACGGAACAGCCGTGCTCTACGCGGATGGAGAGCCGCTGATGAGCTTCAGCGCGGGCAGCACGAGCTTTATGCAGGTAATGGTGGAGATAGCTGGCGGCGGTACGGTTACCGGAGGCTTCTTCACGCCGCTCTACCTGGACAGGCTCAAGACGGTGTCTACGGCGCCAAGCATAGTCCCGGTATCGAGCATCGCTGGCGCGAGGGGTGTCGTTGTTGGCTGGATACACAGCGAGGCGGCGGGGTACATGGTCTGCGGAATCAACGTCTCTACTAGCGCCGAGCTGTTCCTCGACATCAACGGGACGGTGAAGAGCGTACCGATAGCGCCAGCTGCGCTGCCAGCCGTCGTTGTTATCGGCTACGACTACAACAACGCCACCGGCTCGGTGAGCTGCTTCGCGATGTATGTATGGAGCGAGGGTAGGTACACGAGGTACAGAACGGCTATCGTGGAAGCCTCGTCGCCGATAGAGGTCGGCTACGCCTATCCGTTCATCAATGCGAGCACGTCTGTAGCGGTCGAGAGGTTCGGTGTAACGCTTGGATGGGCGTTCGAGGCGCTCGCGAAGGGAGCGCTATCGCTGTCGATACTCGGTCCGGTACCGGTCGGAGGGCTGGTGAAGTACGTAGCCCTATCGCGGCCGGTGATCATCGATATCTCGAGCGGCGAGCTGAGGATCTACCCCGGAGGGGCGAAGGGCATTACGCTCAGGGGCTTCAGGGGATGGACGCTCAACTTCGCCATCGCCGGAACGTCCGTTAGCGGAGTGGTGGTGTCGTCGGACGAGTACGTGCTTGACGTGCCGCTCGGGTTCACGGCTATGGTCGTCGTCAACCCGAGCTCCAGGCAGATATCGATAGTCGCCGCAGCGCCGAGCCCACCCGTGCTACGAGCAACGGTCGGCAGGGGAGAGAACATCACGTTGCCGAGCACAAGCATAGCGCCTCCGCCTACGCCGATAACGCAGCTATCTATAGACATGATCGTGCTCGGAGGCGCGATGATAGCGCTCGCGATAGCCGCCGCCAGGCTCAGCGGAGACATCGGTCTTGGTATAGCTCTAGCGGGATTCGTAGCCACGATACTCTGCGCCGTGATGGGCAACACCTACGGGCTCGCGCTGTCGGTGCTAGCCATAGTCGTCGGCATAGGTATACGGATCGCGAACAGGTAAACCCCTTTTACCAACCTCTTTTTCTTTCTTCTTCCTCTTGTTCGCTACATAGATTAGCTACCCCAACCACCTTCTCCGCGGTGGACAGGGGTGGTACAGACCGTTGTGCAGAGGATACAGATCAGCACCGCTATCGCCAGCTGGACGAACATCGCCGTGACCAGCGTTGTCACCAGGCACAGAACGAGGTATGTCACGAGGTACGTCACCAGGAGGATCAGCAAGATCGTGAGCAAGATCCTCAGCGCGGCGAGCGCCATCGTAACGACGGTGTTCCTAACCAGGAAACCCGTTTACCAGACCATCGTGGCGACGAGCTTCGTAACGAGGTGGATCACGCCGTACACGACCAGGGTGGTGACCAGAGAGATAACCGTTCCAGTAACAGTCTACGCATAGAGGTGGAAGCATGACGTCGGCGAGCCTTCAGATACCTCCAGCGCTACGCAAGCTGATGCAGATGTACAACATTACGCCGCAGCAGCTCCAGAAGCAGCCCCAGACAGTAGCTGTCCAGCAACCATCTGTATCTAGACAGGCGCCAGAGCAGCCAAGGATCGTCCCTCCCACACCACCAGCCACACAGCCGAGAGAGCAGAGCAAACCAAGAACACCGCCCCCATCCTCTACGCAGCCTAAGCAGCCGCAGAGAGAGGTCGTTGTCACGAGGATAGTCTCGGTAATCGTTACGAAGCATATCTACACAGTTGTAGCAACGAGGTACCAGACGATACCGGTCGCAACCGAGTACATCCTGTGGACAGTATGCTTCCTGAACACCAGGATCTATAGCCACATCTTCCCATACACGAAAGTGCATGTAGCCACAGCCACGGTCACGAGAAGCATCACAAATGTGTCCACAGCTGTGGTCACAAAGTTCGTGACGAGCTGGAGCAAGTACGTAACAATCATCGTGACACCACCTAAGGGACAGCATGTTGGACCTGGTAAGCCCGGAGCACCCAAGATGACGTAGATTAGCCATAGCGGGGTGCGAGCATGGTTATGAAGATGCTTTCCTCTGACCGCAGCAAGGTTATGCATCTCCTGCGCGCTTTATCGAACTACGCCTCTATGTCTATAGACTTCGCCGCTCGTATCGTCGAGAAGGTTCTCGGTAAGCGTCCTTCTCGCGACGAGGTTGTTCAGATCCTAAAAATGCTGGAGCAGATCACCAGCGGTGCGGTTCGTATCCATGGTGATCGCGTTGAGGTTGACTACAGGCGTATCGCGAGCTATCTGAGGCAAGCGGAGACCAGCCTGGATATCAGGAGGATGCTGTACGAAGCGTATAGACGGGCTAGAGCCGAGATGTCGCTACCGTGGATACCGCTGATCTACGTATACGAACACGCTCGAGAGCTTGGGTATAGGGGAAGCTTCAGAGAGTTTATCGAAGCAGTAGAGAGACTCAGCAAATCCGATCCCAGGATACACTTTGTATGGCATCCCGAGTACATAGACAAACCCGAGAAGGGTACGTGGATAAAGATCGACTAGCTCGTTACCACAGCTGTGGACATATTTGTTCGGCTAGAGCGAGGTTTTAACCTATTTCTCGTTCTCTAGCCCTTGGGAGCTATCTATGCGTGTTCTCATGGTTTCGGAGTGCCCCTGGGCACCGACCTCTATGGGCAAGGTTACGCTTTGGCTTGTGCAGGGCTTGAAGGAGCTCGGCTTCGATGTCAAGGTCGTGTGCTTCGCCGGGGTGGCAACGATGTTTGGGAGGGGGCTGAGGTTCAGGGCTGCTCATAGCTGCTGCGACTGGGCTAGGAACGTTCTCGAGAAGTACGTGGAGGTAGAGGTGTATCCGTGGTGCGGTAACCTCGCTCAGCACCTCTACGACATCGGTGGAGCGGACATCGTCCTGCTCTACGGGACGCCCTACGCGCCGCCGCTGAGCGAGATACTTCCTCAGTGCAGAGAGATCGGCGTTCCGTGCCTGGGCTACTTCCTCAACGAGTCCCTGACGCTGCCGCCGGAGTACGCGCTGCACGTGCTGAACGTACACGGCTTCGCCGCACCCACCGAGTTCGTGAGGAGGACGATCATAGACGGGTGCGTTCATGCGGGGTTCAGAAGGGATGTGTTCGAGGAGAGGACGTTCGTTGTTTACCACGGTATAGACCACGACCTCTACAGGCCGGAGGTATGCAGCGAGCTCGGGAGGCTGTTCCCGCCCGAGCTATTCATCGTTGGCACACTGGGCAAGAACATGATTAGAAAGAACCTCTTCGCCCTGCTGATGGCTGTAGCAACGCTTCCGGAGCACCTCCGCGAGAGGATCGGCGTCGCAGCGATGCTGATACAGTACGGCGCCGGCGATCCGAAGTGGAACATCGAGGCTACCCTAAGCCTGGTGGAGATGAAGACCGGGTGGAGGATGGTTAGGGAGAGAACGTTCTTCACGAGCGAGCCCTTCACATCGATGGGCTTGACGGAGAGGGAGGTTCTGCAGATATACTGCTCCGTAGACCTCTTCGCGTTTCCAAGCGACGGAGAGGCGTTCGGCTTGCCGCCGCTCGAGGCTGCAGCTGTGGGCAAACCAATCGTCGTCTCGGCTCATCCTGCGCTAGCCGAGGTGTGGGGCGAGGCTCTTCCCGAGGACGCTATCGTTCCGTGCGAGCCGTACGTCGTTCCGGAGGGCTTGGAGCTGTGCAGACCGGACTACAGAGCTCTCAGCAGAGCGATCGCGAGAGCTATGGAGGATCGGAGGTGGGCTGAGGAGGTCGCTAGGAGAGCGCACGAGCGCGCCAAGGCGTTCACCTACAGGGAGATGGCTAGGCGGATGGCTAGAGCCCTGGAGGAGGCGGCGAGCTTTAGAAGCGTTCTAGCCGATGCTGCAAAGGGTTGAGAGCATGTATGGACAGGCGGTTGCTCTGATCGCGATACTCGTATTCTTCGCGCTTGTGTGGATAACCATCGTATCGAAGGCTAGGAGCCAGGACTTCAAGCGCGCCTACGTGCTGATCTCGGCGGCGCTGGTACTCATCTCGCTCGCGTACATGGTTCCACCCCAGGAGATGCTGGTGAAGGTAGCAGAGGTGCGGTACGGAGCCAACACCACGTATGTATACACCTACACGACGGTGATGAACCTCACGACGACTACCGCCGCAACAACGGTAACCACGGTGACGACGATCCCGGTAACGATAGTGTCGCCGATCTACAGGGTGAACCCCGCCGCTAGGTACTACGTAGCCGTCCCGATAGCCGTCGCGATGGCTCTGCTAGCCCTAGCGCTCTACTTCATCGCCGCGTACGTGCTTGGAGAGATCAGAAAGGGTTGGAGGAGATGATTGTAGATGAGGGTGGTAAAGGGTATCCGAGCACTGTTCCGCTTCCTGCTCACCGCAGCTGTGGTGATGATACTGCTCTCCGCAGCATCGCTGGTACTCGGATCGGTATCCACGGCGCTAGCCCTGCTATCGCTGAGCTGCGGACTGCTGTCGGTGGCGCACTACCTCGCGTCTATAGAGATGGACGTGCTGAGGATGCTCCTCGTAGCGTCCACGATAAGCTTCGTGGCGGAGATGGTGTTCTGCCGAGGAACACCGCTGGAGAACGGCGTAGCCTTCGCGGGGGTGCTACTCTGCATAGCGTCGCTAGCGATGCTGAGGAGCGAGCTGGGAGAAGGCTAGCTCTACTCCTCGACTGCGGTTCGGTGCACACAGAACGATACAGACCCCCCGCAGACACATCGATTGAATACAGATGGGGTGCACCATACGAAGGATCTTCGGATAGTCAATCAGGTAAAAGCGGTTTGGGTGCACCTAAACGAGTGCAGACCTCCGCAAGAATTGAGGGTTATGATCGTGGGGTGCACCTAAAGACCTCCCTCGGGAGACCCCTCGATGTCGACAACTATCTCCTCCTCAACGATGTTCTCCCCGCCCCGAGGCTTCTCGGGTCTCTGCTCCCTCTCCTCGATCTGAACGCCGTGTTCACGGATGTACCTCTCGATCTCCTCCTCGGACATGACGTGCCTGTTCTCGCGGCAGAGCCTCAGCATCTTTCTGCACGTCTCGTCGCTGGGTATCGTAGCCATGAACGGGTAGTTGTTGAGGTTGGTGCGCTTGACGAGGAAGCACCTAACGTTCTCGTTACCGCTCTCATCCTCGTAGACCAGCACGACGCCGAAGACGGTCGGGTAGTCGAGCTTCCTACCGCCGGCGATACGCGTGCTGGTAACCGTGAAGAAGCCCTCGTGCTGAGCGATCTGCTCCCTGACCAGAACAAGCTCGTGAACCACGTACAGCTCCTTAAGCCTAGCGAGGTGGGCAAAGGGTATCGGCATAACGGCGTAGAACGGTATGCTACCTCCGCTGAGAGCGAGATTGAGGGCGAAGAGCGCGAGACCCCAGCCGATCCTGCCGATACTGATGCACTTCTGCATAATGTTGTAGATCGCGTCGAGGCTCGGCGTCTGCTGGTACCCGCAGTAGTACGCAATCATGGCGAGCTCGTGGTACACGGGTGACTCGGATGCGAACTCGGACACACGGGATCACCGAGAGTACGTGGTTCGAAGAGCTTAAGGACTTGGTTATCTTCGCGCTCGAGATGATGCTCTGCAGCAGGTACATCGGGCTAACGAAGCCCGGCAGGAGGAACGGTAGGCACCAGATAGCAACCGCAAGGATCTTCAGGTACATATGGGCGGACCCAGCCCTACGAGAGGTATACCTACACCTATGCATAGCCGCGGGAATGGACTTCGCGACGTGTAGAGATAGCGGACCGTTCGTGGTTAGGACCCAGATCATGAGGATCCTCAGGGAGGACCACGACCATCCAGTTGCAAGGCTTCTGAGGCTAGCCGCGCACAGGAGGCTCTCCCTCGACGAGCTCGAGCAGACGTGTATAGAGCTCATGGACTCGGAGTCGAGGTTATAGCTTTGTCAGGGGAACACCCTGGGGGCATCAACGTGTCCGCGCAGAGGAGGAGCGAGCTACGAGAGGAGGAGTGGAGGGAGGAGGGCATCAGGGCGGTTATCCCGATCCCGGCTCAGCACTTCGTAGAGTTCATCAAGTCCTCGAGGACGTGGCTAGAGATAGAGCGCAACGTTGCCCAGAGGCTGGGCATATCCGCAAGGGATCTCCAGGTGATCGCAGACCTAGCCGTTGCTGCGATAAGCCTGTGGGCAACCGACGCAGGCGTCGTCGCGTCCATCGCCTCTCCCGACAGCTTCGAGAAGGACATGAAGCGCAAGATCGTCGGTCTCGCGGAGACGATCAAGCACCTGGTGCAGCGCGAGATCTCGGTGTGTACGGAGCTCGTAGAGGTCCTAGCGAGCGAGGGAGGAGCAACGGAGCTCACGAGACAGGCGGCGGCGAGCCAGGAGCACGTGAGGAAGGCGATAGAGGAGTGCAGAACGGCTATGCTCAGAGCCCGCTACGCACCGCTGGCGTACCTCCTCGTCATCGACTGGTACCTAGGGCTCGCGCAGAGCAACCTACCCGTATCGATGATGAGCAACGCGATCAAGGGTAGGCTAGGAATCGTAACCGACTAGCGAGGGGTAGGAGAATGCCCATCCCAACACCTACGACAACCACAGTCGTAACGGCAACGCCTACGCCGATAAACGTTACCAGGGTCATCATGAGCAAGATGACCAGGACGGTCGCCGCCAATACTACCAAGGCTGTACACCATGTCGTGACCACAGCTGGGGGCGCGCCGAGCCTTACGCTCGGAGACCTGGTGATGGCTATCCTGGGGATCGCTATCCCGCTCATCGTGGTGTGGCTCCTCTTCTTCAGGGGTAGGGGAAGAGTAGGGGGAGGTGCTGGAGCGTCTGCTCGGAGGCTGGCTGACGCGATTAGGGATCCGTCTGTGGACGCCGTGGGCGTCATCCTTCACCAGGATACGGCTACCGCCAGCATCGTTCCCCTGAGGCGCGTCGAGAACCTGTACGTATCTGTAGACCCGAGCAACCCTGTCCTCGTCATCCCCAACCCCTATGCGCAGCCGTACAGCCTAGAGGGCAAGCCGCTGATGATAGCCCTAGCCCTCGGCAGATGCGGACAGACGCTCAACGTCCCTCTGATCACGCAGCTGGGCTTCGCGCAGATAGCTATAGACGACCCGCTGTGGAGGGAGACGGGCGATCCGTGGAAGGCTCTGGACAAGCTCATAACGAAGCTAGCCACGTCCGTAGGAATGGTGACGGCTAGGGTAAGGGTGACGCCCACCACCACGATCGCTCTGCAGATGGCTATCCCGAAGGTGCTCGCCAACCTCATCGCGACCCAGCTCGACACCGTGAACACGCTGGTGATACACCTAAGCGATCTCGGTAGCGCCATCAGCGACATCGCGAGGAGCCTGGGTATACACAGGGCGCTGGAGCTGAAGGCGAAGAGCGAGGCTATAAGCAAGGTAGTGATAGCGCTCGCGATAGCGGGCGGCGTACTGCTGATACTCTTCCTGCTCCAGGGCGCGCTAGGAAGGCTGCTACCGCACGGGTGAAACCATGGTTAGGCTGCTCGGTAGGAAGCCCCGTAGAGGGCTATCCGTCGAGAGGATCGTTCTAGACGCATCGCTGGAGCCAGCACCGCCGCAGCTATGCGTTGTGGCTGCGCTGAGGCTAGCCCTAGGCGATGGTCTGGGAGTACCTGCTGCGTGGCTGGATAGAGCCGGAAGCACCGTGAGGATAGTCCAGATCACGACGAGGGGCGCGCCGGTTCGCGTACCCACAGCTGTGGGCATGGTAGCGATAGGGCAGCCCAGGATACTCATGGAGACGGCTAGGGGTGTGCAGATAGTTCTGCCGCCAACCGAGCCCTCTGCCGAGGCTGTTATAGACGAGCTGAGGAGGGTGTGGAGCTACGCATCTAGGTATGCGCTAGCGATGGTCGTTGTAGCGCAGGTGCAGCCGCAAGCCGCTTACTCCGCCATGAGGATCGACCTGAGAACTCCTTGGGAGGGAGGAGGGGAGTGTATACCTGGGAGGAGGCTGCCTACGCTGCTGCTATCAGCCTCTAGATGGGGATACGTTGCGAGGGCTGCGGATGGCAGAGAGCTTGAGCTGGAGACGGACAGCGTCCACCCCATCTGCGAGTACGCGGCTGCTGTCGTGGATAGGGATCTGACTACGGTTGTATACGTTGCGAACCTCATGACCGTGAGGACCGTTAGCGCGAAGGCTATGATCGAGGAGCTCTCCAAGCTCGTCTCCCCAGCTGTGGAGAGGAGGGAGGGTGAGGAGGTCTCTGGAGAGGGTGGTGAGAGGTGAGCGAGGCTCAGACACCTAGGAGGAGATGTGGAGAGACGTTTGTTGAGTGGATATACGACTCCATGCTGAGAGCACTCGAGCAGGGTCAGCCCCTCGAAGCGGTTCTGCCCAGGTACATACCTATGCTTCTAAGCGAGCTCGACGCCATGACCATCATCTTCCCGGAGATGCAGGATCTGCTCGTAGACACCGTGCAGAGGCTGTGGTACAAGTGGTTCAAGGACATACCCCGCCCCAGCATCGAGAGGGACGACTCTGCGACCACCATCCTGACGAAGATAGTTGCTCAGCTCGACGAGTACCGAGACAGGATACTGCCGAAGGACGCCGCGTACATGTCGAGCGACGAGGTTAGGGCTAGGATCGAGTACACGGCGTTCTCGTTCATGGATACGGTGTGCAGACGCGTGTTCAAGCAGTTCGGCATACTGAGGTGACACCATGGCGCTGCCATGCAAGTCCGTTAGGCTCCTATGCAAGGAGCCACCGCTAGCGATACCGATGTACGTCGAGGTATCGGCGGGAGCGAGGCTGGGGCTGGGGGTGAAGGTAGGGTACTGCACGCCGGCGAGATGCGTGATCACGCCAGCGACAGAGGTTACGATGGAGAGCTACGTGGACTACAGAACGAAGGAGCTGGAGAACAACGTTTTGGTGGAGCTAAGGTTCGAGGGAGGCGCCAGAGAGGTCTATATCTACCCAAAGAAGGTGTGGAGAGAGGTATGCAGAAGGTTCCTAGAGCCGATGAGCAGAGGAGAACCTCCAGCCGAGCAGGGAGCTCTGCTCTATGGACCACCCGGAACAGGAAAGACATCTATGACCGAGATTATCGCTGAGATCCTCGGTCTGTACGTCGTCACCATAGAGCCACAGGCTATTCTATCCAAATGGGTTGGAGAAAGCGAGCAGAAGCTACATTCCTTGTTATCGGAGGCGGAGAGCAACGAGCCTAGCGTTGTGATCATGGATGACGCGGAGTGGCTGGTTAGGAGCAGAGATCTTGTCCGCGGCGAGGATAGCCCCGTGTACCTGGGCATGATGAACATCCTGCTGCGCAAGCTGCAGGAGTGGAAGCGTATGGGGAAGCTAACGATTGCTCTGGTAACCACCAACGTAAGCATCGAGACGATCGACCCCGCGCTTAGGAGAAGCGGTAGGCTTGGTAGACCGATCTTCGTGCCCCTGCCCGACTTCGAGGCTGTGCACACCCTGCTGCTGGAGTACGGCGTTCCCGATCCGGATGCCGAGAGGCTCGCGATAGAGATCGTCAACGCGGGTCTCCCGATGAGCGACGCGGTCGCTGTCACCAAGGCGTATCTATCCGGCGAGAGGATATCGATAGAGCCGATCAGGGCGAGGGGCTACACAAGGCTTGTACCACCAACGCAGCTCTCTAGGCGCTGCATAGACTGGCTAGGCAGGTACAGCCTGATCTGCAGCGCGCTGAGGGAGGGTACGAGGATCTACATACCGCTGCCGTACACGGTCGGCGTCCCGATAGTATCCACGCTGGTGGGCGTGGTATGCCGCAGACCGGTGGTGATAGTAACCGACCCCAGGGCCGTTGACGAGGCTATGGCTACGGCTGCCACGAGCGACGCTACGCTGATAGTGGTTACGGATACGCTTCCGCAGGAGGTGTTCAAGCTCATAGCGATGAACGCCACGTGCCCCGTGATATTCTGCGGCTCCGAGTCCCCCAGGGTACCCGCCATGCCGCTGAGGATAGACATCGATAGCAATCCGGACGACAGGGTCGCGATCCTGGAGCTGGTAGCGAGGTTCTACGGCGTGAAGGTTAGGAACGACGATGCTGTATGGGCTAGATCGGCGAGCTCGAGCGCGTGGAGAGCGCTGATCGAGGCTATAGGCGTGTTCAGAGCACCGGTGTCACAGATACGAAGGGTGCTCGGGGTATGAGCGTCATAGAGTCCACGCGCGTGTGGAGAACGGCTGCCAGGAGCCTGGGCGAGCTGATCAGGACGGCGATCGATAGGACCAGACCCATCCCGGAGAGGATGACAGCCATAGAGATCCTCAAGATACACGTCGACCACATACTGTGCATACCCGGAGCAGCGAGGAGACTCGCAAGGGAGCTGAGAGCCATAGCCGAGTACATGCGTCGAGAAGGGTACGAGGTTTCGGACCCGCCCAAGCCGATGAAGGACCTGATGAAGATAAACAAGACAGAGATAGCGAAGTGGATCAGAGAAGAGATAAAGCGGAAAGAAGACGAGCCACTTCTCGACTACCTTGACCGCGTATCGAGGCTCCTATCGCGCATACTAACCGTGTTCGCGTACACCTCGCCATCTGACATCGGCGAGGAGCTAGAGGAAGAAGAGGAGGAGCGGTTTAGGCTCCAGCTCTAAGCACAAAGCTTCTCCTTGCAAGAACCCTTCTCACCCTTCCCCTCGAATCGACCTCGCGCACCTCGACGAACCCCTCTGCAGCGCCGTTAACAGCCTTCACCAGCTTCACGGTGTACACGATACTCGCCCTAGTATACGGGACAACCAGTGTACCAGTAGCCTCCCCGGGAAGAAGCGTTCCGCCACCAGCTCTATCCGAGCTAACGTCTATGATTCCCCTGGTGCACCCCACCCTGATATCCGCATACGTGTCCCCGGTCTCGATATCGATCACGATCCTGATGGTAGAGCTATCCACCGGAACAACCTCTAGCCTACGGATAGCAACACCCCTAACAGTCCTTCCACCGACGGGAAGCCTAGAAACAACAGTGTTCTCGGGCTGGAGAGGCGGCGCAGTCTCCTGGCTAGGTTCTTCAGAGGGTAGCTGCGGTGTCTGCTGAGGCGCTGGCTCGGGCTGCAGCCGAGGTCTTTCCCACAGCTGTGGAGATGACGGTACTGTCGGGAGCACTATCCCTCTCAGCTGCATAGCTGGGAGCCTCCTCTTCACCACGAGGATCTGCATTCTCTTCACCTGTGTCCAGACCTGGTTTTCGCTACCTATATAACCGTAGAGGCAGCTCATGGTCGTAGGTGTGGGAGGTGGGTAGAAGGAACAAGTATGAGGGTCCTAGGAGCTGGTACGCCATCTACGAGGGGGTGTTTGTCCCTGGCAAAGGCGTGGATAGGTATACTGCTGCATCGATAGCGGCGCTGATCCTGAGGGACCTGAAGCGCGGGTGGACATACGATAGCTACGGAAGGAGGATACCGATGACCAGGGAGCTAGCCAGGAGGAGGCTGATCTACCTCATCGCGCTGGCTAGGAAGCACTACGGAGCGAAGGAGATGAAGGAGGTGGAGGAGCTGGTTAGATACGTACTGGAGTACTGGAGGCTACCACCATACGCAGTCGTATACCTAGCCGGACCAAACGCTAGGAAGGTCGCCGAGGAGCTCAAGAGGCTAGGAATAGCAGCGAGAGTCGTCGTGGTCGAGCCGATCAGGACCAGGACAGAGGAGGAGAAGAGAAGAGAGCTACTCGCCATCGCAAGAGCGAGGTAGAGAAAAACCCTGCTCCACCCAATCCCAAACCCGTTTTTATGGTATTACCACCCCCCTCCGCTTCTCCTGGAGAACCGTGGTCTCAGTCAGGTCTCTCGCGATCGATATACGGCAGGAAGCGGATCGCTAGCCAGCTAACGGAGATGAGCAGAGCTATGACAGCGATGATAGTGGCGATAGCCGGAACCATACCTGTTACACACCCTACGATGTGTCTGCTAGGCGGATACCTCTCTAGCTCTTGAACTACGAACGGCGCCAACATGAACATCGCTATGGTGGCGATACGCAGAACCCCGTTGATCCTCATGCTCTTACCAGCGCCGTTCTATGTCTAGGGAACTCATATGCTTGCTCTACATACCCACAGCTGTGGCTATGGCTAGGTCGCTAGAGCGAGCATATTTGTTTGTTGTGGATAGCGCTGTTCGGTGAACGCTTTGCGTGTGCTGATAGTTCACGCGCTGTACGATACTCTTGGTGGTGGCGAGCATCTCTCGCTTAGGCTAGCCGATATCCTCCGGAACGCGGGTCACGATGTAACGGTTCTCACCTCTACGGAGCTGGATAGAGACGTCGTTAGGATGATCTTCGGTATCGATATATCGAGGCTCAGGATCGTTGTGAAGAGGGTTGGGCTCGCCGAGGCGCTGAAGTGTGTTTCCAGGGGTAGGCTCGTTCGCCTGAGGAGGCTGATGGTATACCGCAGGCTGTTCAAGGAGTTCGTGGAGCCGTATCGAGACGAGTACGACGTTGTTATCGAGACGCAGAGCAACATCGTTGCTCCAGCCGATATCAGCTACATCCACTACCCGGCGCTGGCGCTCTACAGGAGCGGTGATCCCGCTAAGAGGGGCATCCACTGGAGGGTCTACAACTGGCTCGTGAGGAGGTACATCGATACGCGCTTCAGGAACGCGAAGGCGGGTAGGGTCGTAACCAACTCTCGATGGACAGCGGGTCTGATCTACAGGCTCTACGGGGTGGTAGCAGACGTTGTTCATCCTCCAGTAGACGTAGAGACCTTCTCGCGGGTGGCGAGCAACGATGTGCGCGAGAAGCTGGTTGTAACGGTATCCAGGTTCACGCCGGAGAAGAACCTTATGGCTATCCTCGACGTCGCCGAGAGGATGAGGGACCACACGTTCGTCATAGCCGGAACCGTGGATAGGTACACAGCCGGCTACTACAGCGCGATCGCCGAGGAGGCTAGGAGGAGAAGGCTCGACAACGTGGTTCTCGAGCCCAACTGCCCGAGGCACAGGCTGCTCAGCTACCTCGAGCACGCGATGATATATCTGCACCCGCCGTACGCCGAGCACTTCGGGATATCCGTCGTAGAGGCGATGGCGGCTGGAGCCGTACCGCTGGTCTACAGGGATGGAGGCGCCTGGACGGATATCGTATCCCCGCTCTCGCCGATGCTGGGCTACCGCTCGATAGAGGAGGTGCCGAGCATAATCAGGAGGCTCGAGAGCGACCAGAGGCTCTACAGGGAGCTCAGGGCTAGAGGCATCGAGCACGCGAAGCGGTTCTCGACGGAGGTCTTCGGGAGGAGGATGCTCGAGCTGATCAGCTACGTAGCCGAGGTTAAGCAGCTGAGCAGAGCCGTTGGCAGGGTGTAGCAGGATGTGGAAGGAGAGGATACTTAGGCTCTGGACCTACTTTAGGCGCGGTCACAGCACGTACCTCGTCTTCCTGATATCGTTCGCGAACTTCATCGTTATACAGTACAGGCTGCTGATCGAGTACGTACCTGCGCTGAAGCTGGTGTTCTCCAACCTGATCGCCTTCGCGATCACGTTCCTGACCATCTACGTTCCCGCAGCTGTGGTGATAGGGTGGCTAGACTACAAGAAGCTGGCTGTCCCGGTGGATCAGGCTCTAGCTGCAGAGGCATCGCCGTACGCGCGCGATCTTGCGAGGGCTCTGCTCCTCATCGCGCAGGGCAGGAACGAGGAGGCGATAAGGGTTCTCAGAAGATGGGCGGAGTGAGGCTAGGGCTATGGAGCTAGAGGTAGGTCCTGGAGCGGGGGGCTACAGGTTCAGACCGTTCCTCAAGCCCTCCCTCAACACCGTTTTCCTCGATATCCATCCACCCAGGGAGAAGCCCGATGCCGAGTGGGTTGCTGCGGACGCCCATCTACTCCCCTTCAGATCGGGGGTCTTCTCAAGGGTTGTAGCGGTACACGTTATCGAGCACCTCAGCAACCCACAGCAGTTTCTCCGCGAATGCTACAGGGTGCTCAAGCGGGGAGGCAGGGTTCTGATAGCGGCACCGAACTTCCTATCGAGCAACGCGTACAGAGATCCGGACCACAGACACGTCTTCAGCTTTCTGAAGCTGAGAAAGATGCTGCGGGAAGCAGGGTTCGTGACTAGGCACAGCTACGGGGATAACATAGGGGACCTGATCCCCAGACCCATCAGGAAGGCTATCGGCTGGATCCTCGCTCTGACATGCAACGACCTCGTTATGGTAGGCATCAAGCCATGATGGGATGGGCTATCATAGCAGCGGAGCTGAACCTCGTTGCCCTTGCTATAGCGCTGTACAGCTATATCAGGATCGGTAGGTCTTGGGAGCTAGCTCTAGCCATATTCTACTTCGCCAGAACCTTCATGCTACCACTCTTCTTCCCGGTTACGTGGGCCGTGAAGATCGATCTGATAATAGGCGTAATGCTAGCCCTAGGCTTCGTCTTGTGGTACCTCAGAGTAGATGCGCGGTGGATGCGGATCCTGCTCGTGGCGCTCATGTCCGTGCTCCCAGCTGTGGGAATGGCTCTGCACTGCCCCAGCATCAAGAGAGTGGAGGCTGCTCTGAGCTACACCATCTCGATGATTGTGCTGGGCTATCTATGGAGGAGCTGCTGCGTTGGGGAGCTCCTGGTTAGGATGACCTATGCATACACGTTTCTATCGGATGTAAGGGAGCTGGTGGTTCTCTGCTACTACGACCTCGACATACACTTTCCATTCACGTTCCTGCTGGACACAAAGATGCTTAGCTGGATCGCGCTAGCCCCGCTGCTAGCCAAGCTAGGATCGATCAGGATAGACAAGACATTCAGAACCCTGGCACTGATCTTCACACCGATTATCCTAGCGAACCTGTTCCACGTCTACCAGCTACCACCATACAGAGTCCTAGGGCTCAACATCGGGATCATATTCGTGAGGCTACTACCCGTCATATCCCTAGCCACAATGTTTATATGACCACACCATAGATAGAGACCCCGGCTTCCTCTGGATACCACTACCCCCTAGAGAGACCCGGGGGCTCTCTTCACAATCCCCCTCCTTCAGGTTGTCCACTCTGAGATAGGGACAGGGTTGGATAACCCCATTTGGTTTCCAACCACCCGGTTGGAGAGCCTTAGCCATCGGGGTCTCTATCTTCAAAGAATCGAGGCTTCAATTCTTTGAAGCGGTTTAACTTCTTATCGAATCGATAAGAATCGGTTTATACATGTATAAGCGATTAAATGTATAAAGAATCGAATATTTTCTTTATACAAACATTCTTATTAAATGAACGTTAAGAATCGAGAAGGAAAGGAATGTGATTCTCGATCCGTTCAGAACGCTTCTTGATGTCTCTTGGAGAGGGATAGAAAGCGGTTCGCTTGTTAGCGAACCTTATTACCTGGTCACTGGTTCAGGTTCTTATCAACCAAAGCGGTTCTATAGAAAAGCAGTGGAGCTGGGGGCTCATACGATATGTGTCTAACCGGCTGGTTGGAGAGTCCATTCTTTGTACATATTGCTGTCCAACCCTGGTGTCATCCGTGGCTTAATAGGGTGACGGGGCTCTATGGCGATGTAGGGGGCTCTCAGAGTAGAGAGTAGTAGTGTATCTAGTGGCTCCAGTGGAAGCCATAGGTTCTTCGATGCTCTATTGTTTCGTATGTGTATGGTTTATATATGTTTGATGGTCAGAGGGTTGGATAGGGGTTAGATATGTCTCTCGGTCCCCAGGTTCGTTCTGATGCTAAGGTTGAGAAGAAGTTCCAGATCTGTATCAAGGCGGACGAGATCGTGTACAATACGTGGCATACGTACTCCAGGTCTGAGAAGCATATGCTTGCCGAGATGTTCAGATCTATGATCATGGAGTACAAGAGGATTGGTAAGGCTATCCCTATCGATGTTGCTACGCTGAAGGAGTACCTGGAGGCTGCTATGCTTGCTCACCAGCAGTGTAGGGAGGAGAACGAGCGTCTTAGGAAGGAGATCGATAGGCTTAGGGAGGAGAACGCGCTTCTGAGGGACACGATAAAGAAGCTGAACAGCGAGGTAGAGCATGCGAAGAGAAGCAGGGAGACCGAGATCGAGCTTCTTAGGAAGCAGCTAGAGGAGTATAAGCGCCACATAGACTTCCTGCAGAAGCAGCTCGAAACCGCCAAGGTCGATAGGCTCAGGAGAATAGCTCTGATCGTATGCACCAGCGAGACGCTGAAGATGCTCAAGGGATCGCAGTTCTATAGCCAGCTGCTACAGCTCTGCTCCGAGATCTAGCGCGGTGACCACCCTTGCCGTGCCCCTGGTACAGGGACGGTATGTGCACCTCACCCGCTCTGGAAACAGCTACAGACCTAGTCGTTTCTCCACAGAGATGCCTATCCGATGACCAGTACAGGAGCTGTGCATACTATGTCGATCCAGCTAAGCTCCAGGAGCAGCGAAAGAAGAAGCCCGAGTACGTAAGGACAAAGCCGTGCATCGTCATCTCCGGCATGACAAAGGAGCCCAAGATAGGATGCGAATACGCAGCTGTTGAGAAGACCGAGGACGGCTTCTTCGTCGTGTACTGCATGGTGCGAGGAACATACCTAACCCGATGGGATGTCGAGCTCTGCGAAAAGTACTGGAAAGAATGTCCGTTTAGACACCTTGAGAAGAAGTTCAGCGAGTAGCCGCACCCCACAGCTGGGGTCACGACCGATCTCTAATGGGGCGCCCGGCACGGCTATCTTTCGCTCGGCTGGATAGACACCTCCTTCAGCTACCTTTGTCTGCAGCTGTGGGTGCCCGAAACCAGTGGGTGTTGCACACATCGGGTCCTTCAGAGCTATGTGCAGAATACTTTCAGTTGCGGCGGGGGTATACATGCGAAGAAACGCGGTGTTTCTCTATTGTTTGGTTGTGGTTAGGTGCACTCTGAACGTTGCAGAACCCCCGCAGGAATGGAGGGTTATGGTCGTGTGGTGCACTCCAAGCCTCTTCGTGTACGCGCTTCTTCACACGATGTTCTCGTCTCTGTGTCTAGGCATGTATGCCTGCGCATCCTTCACGAGCTGTAGAAGCTCCTTTGCTACGTCGTACCATGTTCTAGACCTAGCCTCCGCCGCGACGGCGCTGGCTATCTTCTCGAGGTCCTCCTCTAGCAGAAGCCTCTTGATAGTGCTGGCTATTCCCTCAACGGTTGGCTCGAAGCTCGGTGCGGACCTCAGCAGCTCTAGAACTCCGCATCTCTTCGACACTGCAACTGGTTTGCCTAGGTATGCAGCTTCTAGCGGTACTAGCCCGAATGGCTCGTAGGTCGATGGATATACGACGAGGTCTGAGGCTAGGTAGATAGCTATCTTCGTCTTCTCGTCGAGGTCTCCAAGAAGCCTGATACCCGGCTCCTCTGCGCGGGGGATACCTCTCCCGCCCATCACCAGACCTAGATCCAGCCCCTCGCGCCTAAGCTCTCTCACAGCCTTCAGCAGAAGATCCCAGCCCTTGTTCGGCTGATTCCTCGTTACACATCCAACAACGTACTTAGTACCTAGAGACCTCCTCAGCTTCTCCGCAAGCTCCCTCTCCTCATCACCTGCGAACAGCTGTGGTGCAGCAGGATGGATCACTCTTAGGATGGGTGGCTGCGGCGGTGGGTGGACGAACCGCGTTATGCTCAGCATCGTCTCCACCGCATCCATACTGATCTTACTGTTCGCGGCGACAGCCTCCGCGAGCCTTACAGCCATCAGCTCGGCTCCGCTTACCGACGCGGTGTGGAGGTAGTAGATGAACGGGATCTCGAGCTCGTTCGCGGCTACGACCGCTACCGCCGTATGGTAGTCGTTGGCGATGATGGCGTCCGGCCTCAGGAGCTTCGCGGCGTGGTACGTATGCACGAGTATCTGCCTAGCTATCTCGGCAACGTTCCTCCTACCCAGGTCCACAACCCTGCAGCACGCAACGCTCCTGACATACCCTAGCTCAGCCCTCCTCCTCTCCCATCCCTCGGGTATGCAGCCCAGGAACCACGTCTCTACACCTATACTATCCAGCGCTCTACCCAGATGCTCCAGGAACGTGCCTAGACCACCGTACGTGAAGACGAAGGGCGTCTCCCACCCCAGGATCAGGAGACGCATGTGCTACACCCGCAGCTGTGAGCGCGCGGCAAGGATATAGCCTCGTCTATACCTCTATAGCCCGGGGATAGCGGTGGTAGCGAGCCTTTCTGCAGCGTTAACGCTACGTAGATGCATGGTATACTGTATCCCATGACATAGTATAGATATTACGCAAGGGTGATACCATGTCCATCCGCGTAACGATCGTTCCGGTTCCGGACAGCGCCTGGCTTAGCGCTGAGCTGCGGATCGATAACCGTGGTGGGGGCGGGTACATCAGTATCGGGCTAAGGGTCCTCTCCCGGCTTAGCGGGATCTACACCGGGTGGTACGTGAAGTGGTTCAGGGGGATCAAGGTTAGGAGGTACCTGGTTCTCCCGCGGTTCGCGGTGTGCACGGTGTACCTAGGCGTGGCGAACTGTATCTACAGAGACGAGTCGGCGATCATGCCGGTGCTCGTGAACACCTACCACATGTGCGTAGGGCCATCCGATCCGAGGCTGAACGACGCGATGGCTGGAGCGGCCAGGTGGATAGCCGAGAACATGGGTGTCGACAGGATCGCCGAGTACGAGGGGATGAACATACTGAGGACCGTGGCCCAGCCAGTGGAGGAGGGGGAGGCGGTCTTCCCGAGGGGGATGAGGGTAGCGATCTACAGGGTAGACGACCTGCCGAAGATAGAGGTGGACACGATGGACTACGAGACGTTCGTACAGAGAGCCAAGTTCATGAGCCGGAGGAGAGCGGGGAAGAGGGGGAGCGCTCAGCATGGGCGTGGAGGAGAGGCTGAGAGCGTTCGAGAAGCTCGATAGGGTGCTCAGGCAGAGGATAGACATCATCGCCAGCGCGGTCGAGCAGAAGATAGAGGTGCTGGAGAACGTATGCGACATGAGGGTGCTCCCCTTCCTGGAGGCGGTAGCCGAGAGAACGCTATCCTCGCCGGCGTCCTCCATCAGAAGGCTTCAGAAGCACCGCTACGCGATGCTGGTGTTCTCGATCTTCTGGCTGGACCCGAACAAGATCAGGACCCTGTACGGCTCGCTGAGCCTGCTCGCAGAGTTCATAACGTCCCTGCTATGTGGAGAGGTACCCGACGTGGACCCCAACAGCCTGCTCAAGGTCGTGTCGAAGGGGGTTCTACACCTCGCGAGGCTCGTGAGGACCAGGAAGCACATCGTGCTAGACCTGCTGTCGCCGCACGCGGGCTTGTTCAACCCGCTGGCTAGGCACATCATAGACGCTACGGTCTCCTACTACCTGGGCGAGAAGATAGAGGGGACGAGGATCGCCGTTCTGTCGCCTCTAGGCGGGGGAAAGACCACGCTCTGCTTCTACACGATCTACACCGCCCTCACGGCTATGAACATAGACAGGCAGCTGGCGCTGGAGGTAGCCAAGGCGGCGATAATCAACGATAGGAGGGAGGCTCTAGAGGTTCTCCACAGGGTGACCAGGGAGCGCAGGTACGTACCGGCTCTGATCCTCGACGACACGGCCGCTGCCATCTCCAAGTACTGGATCTACGGTACGAAGGAGGAGAAGCTCGTCGCCATGAGGATATTCCAGGCGCTCAAGATCTCGCGCGAGGGCATAGGCGCGCTCTTCTTCCCGAGCGACGTCAAGGAGGCTCTCGCCAAGGCCATCCGCGAGTCGACGGATCTGGTCATCTTCGGCGAGAAGATCAAGAGGCTGAACATAGTCGCCACGCTGTGGATAGAGGTCGAGAAGAGCCACGAGCCCTCGCCGCGAAGGTTCTTCAGGCCCAGGAGCGTGAGGGAGCTGAAGACGCTCCACAGCATCCTCGCCACCGTGCATCCACCGCTGTACATCCCGGACGACGTCTACAGCAAGCTCATGGAGGTGAAGCTCAGGCTAAGAGAGCAGCTCCTGGAGGAAGCGGTAGCGCTCCAGAGAGCAGCAGAGGAGAAGGAAAAAGGTGGCTCCGAGGAGAGCATCACCGAGATCCTAGAGATGCCTACCCAGCAGGAGGAGGAAGCCGAGGCGGGGTAAGACCCGTCTTCTCAACGCTATCTCCTCCCCCTGATGGTGGCTACCAGGGCTATCAGCGTGGCTACCGCTAGGCATAGAACCATTATCGCGAACCTCTCGAACGCGTCAGCCGCTGTATACACCTGTACCAGTATATCCACAGCCTCCGGATGCTGCTGAGCAGCCCTAGCCGCAGCTGCAGCAAAGGAGTTCAGACACCACGCAAGCATAGCCACCGCAACAACCGTTGCCAGCGCCAGAACCGCCGCAACCACAAGCATGGCTCTACCCATGTACCTCACCACAGCTCGAATAGATTGCTAGAGTAATAACCTCGACTACCTCGCTCTACGTAGAGCGAGTGAGAGAGATGAAGATCGCTGAGGCGCTCAAGAAGCTTGCTCTCGGTGCGGCGGCAGCCAAGGACATCAGAAAGGTTGTGTCCACAGCTGGGGGTAAGAACCATCACGAGAGCGCTAGGCTCGACTGGCGGAAGCCTATCAAGCGCGTCGTTGTGAAGGGTAGGACCTACCTCGTTCGTGATATCCTCGAGGTTACGGATGAGAGGATACGTGTTGTGGATCTCGACGGCATCGTTAGGGAGATACCCATCGAAAGAGAGGAGAATGAGGAGGAGGGTGAGGAGCATGCCGAGCTATAGTTTCGCCCATGTCTTTCAACGCGTTTAAAAGCTGTCTAGAGCCATCCTGTTCCGGGTGGCAGAATGGCTAAGGTTACGGTGAGCATCGAGGAGTTCAGGAGGCTGATGAAGAAGTACGCGGATATCTTTAGACCGGATAGGTACTACGTCGTTGAGGACGGTATGGAGCGGTTCATATTCGTCCCGATAAAGACGTCTAGACACCTACACTACTACGAGGTTAGGACGAAGGGCGGCGAAGAGTACGAGAAGTTCAAGCAAGAGCTCAAGAACAGAGGCTTCGAGGTTATCCTAGGCGAAGTAACGTTCCTACCCGGATAGATAGCGATACATAGCCACAGCTGTGGACACCTCGCATCAAGACCCTCTTTATTTTCTAGCAACTTATAGTACCCTTGTAACGGCTACAATCCGTTAAATTCTCATCACGGTGAAGAAGATGTGTGGGGACTGATTCGATGCGCGAGTTCTTCAATTTCGGGGTTCTGGACAATCGTCTGGTGCTACCTATTCCAATAGAGGTTTCTAGAGATGGTAGAGTCGGTGGTTGGCTGGCGCGGTACATCGTCGGTGTCGAGGTCTATGATTGGGGTGAGTACTGGAGAAGGTATAGGGAGCCTCCCGTTATTAGGGACCATATCCGGGTGGGTGGCCGTTTCATCGAGTTCGACTGCGCTAGGCTGTACGTAAGGATGGATGGAGCGCTCGTGGTTTCGCTGGACTGCGGATCGAGGGTGATCGTAGTCAGGTTCAGCGAACCTGTGTGGAGGCTACTGGGCTTCGAGACCGTGGATGAGGTTGCTCGAGCTGTTAGGCACTGGCTAGCAATTCGAAACAGGGCTGATGAGCTTAGGCTCCGCGACCTCGATCCGGAGCGTGCGGCGGTTCTCGACTACCTCGACTTCATGGGGTGCCCAACTCTTCCCGACCCGTATCTAGCGGTTATCAAGGTCAACAGGAGGATGGTGATCGATTCGCAGCTATCCACTTTGGACTGGGTCTACGAGCTGACGAAGCATGACCCCGGTCTCCGGGTCAAGTACTGGCTAGCACTACAGAGAGTAGAGGGGATCCTACCAGATGACAAGTGTGTTAAGAAGTACGATGCCAGTCCCCTCACCTATGTTGTCCGAATCTGCTAGTCTTCACAGGCAAGGAAAGTCCAGAGGTCTAGACCTCTTTCATCTCCAGCTTTGTCTCTAGAAACACTCTGAGCTCATCTGTTATCCTCTGCAGAACCCTCTTCTCCTCCTCTGTCACCTCCATACCCAGCGTCTTCTTGGTGGCTAGGCAGTTGAGGAACAGGGTGGATACGGCTAGAAACGTCTGTAGATCGATTCCCCGAATCGATTTGGCGACCAGCTTCATAGCGCTCCTGATAAGGTCGTCGATATCGGTAGACATAGCATCACCGCATAGACGTGCGCTGCCTAAGATATATGCTCGGCTAGCTGCAGAGAACATACAGGTAATTGAATGTGTAGCCCGCTAAAGAAGCGAATAGCGTCCAACAAAGGGGGTCGTTTTTCAGCTTGTGAAGAGTAAACGAAAAATCTAAATAGTTTTCATTTGTGGAGTGCAGAACTATGGGGGTGAGATGGTTTGGTGGATCAACGTGATGTTGCTGTGATCTACGCGAGGGTCTCTACGAAGGATCAGGATGTTAGGAACCAGATACTGGTTCTGGCGAGGCTATGCGAAGAAAGCGGGTTGGAGGTACGCGGTATTCATACCGATCCCGGTGTCTCGGGGTACGAGACGAAGCCCATGGATAGACCCGGGTTCAGAGCAGCGTTCAACAGCTGTATGGATCTGAGGAAGCAGGGCTACCGCGTGTACCTCGCGGTGTTCTCGCTGGATAGGATTGCTAGGCGCTACGACTACCTGATAGAGACGCTAGACATGCTCCAGAAGCACGAGGTGATGGTGGTGTCCTACCAGGAGCAGTTCCTTAGAGAGGTGCTGAGGATACCCGATCCGCTTCTCAGAAGGTTCGTCTACGACATCATCATCAGAGCGCTTGCATATGCCTACCAGATGTATGTGGAGAGCCTCAGAGAGAAGATCAGAGCGGGTATGGAGAGAGCGAGAGCAGAAGGCAGAAGAATAGGAAGACCGCCCAAGGTAGACGACGAGACTCTGCAGAGCTACTTCAAGTACTATGTCGAGCACCTGGGGTTCAGCATCAAGGACATGTGGAGGGTGCTCAGAGAGCACGGCTACGACATAAGCTACGATGCCGTGCTGAAGAGGCTGAAGAAGCTCGGGCTCACCTAGTAACCACAGCTGTGGTGATAGACATGGTCTTCGGCTTGCTTAGGAAGCGCTTCGTGGTGAATACGATGTACTGCGGCGCGGTTCGTGTACACGCTGCTAGGGATCTCAAGAGCCTTGGTCTGGCATGGAAGGTTAGGTTCGAGGACTGCGGCGAGGTCTCGATGATGGTCTTCGGCATGGAGGTTAGGGACGCTATCGAGAGGTTCATCAGTTTCGTTGCTCCGCTGTGCTTCGGCATCAGCAACGCGATGTATCTGCCTATATGCAGATGCCTCTCCCTCCCATGCATGGTTCGAGCAGGCGCGTGCATAGCCCTCAACTCCAAGAGGCTGAGCATCATCTGCAGGGAGCGCGATGTGTACAGCCCGAAGATCCTTCTCGCCAGTGTGCGCCCCCTAAAGATATGGCTGTGCTTCGCCACGATGTATAGAGAACCCGTTGTCATTCCGAAGCTGGAGCTCGATACAGCCGAGCTGATGAGACTAAGAAGAGAGGAAGCTAGTGCGTCGGAGCTACGCGGTGTTCTCCTCAACGTGCTGAGGCTGTGGCATAGCGCGGAGCTCGTTATCGACGGTATACTGGGTATAAAGCTTGAGGGCTACAGAGAACCGAGTAGCACCGTTCTCAGAGCACCGGAGACAGCAATATGGATAGAAACATCAGCTAGATGCGCAGAGTTCCTAGAGAAGCTGGTTAGCGCTGCAGAGACCTGTCTGTAACCACAGCTGTGGTTACGGTGCTAGGAGCTCCTTCACCCAGTCGGTGTATGGCAGCGCCCCATCTCTGTGCGCTAGCCTTGCCTCTGCATCTATGTTCGTGATGACTACGTACATGTTCTTCTTCGCCGCGTTGCTGGCTACCCTAACCGCTTTCTCCCACTGCAGCGTTGGTATCCTTATCACGA
>Ga0256842_1000078_pt1 | contig 72391 bp, 63 predicted proteins | sample 4559240metaG_FD_185973 | JGI IMG/M metagenome (GOLD analysis project Ga0256842, IMG submission 185973) | Hydrothermal vent microbial communities from Guaymas Basin, Mexico - 4559-240 | ecosystem: Environmental > Aquatic > Marine > Hydrothermal vents | place: Mexico: Guaymas Basin | collected... | reverse complement strand
CAAAATTAGCATATTAATATTATTAACTAGATATCCCTATCTTGTTTTTTATCTTTTTGTAGATATTCACAGCATTTTGTACAGCTGTCATAATCCCCCTAGATGTGAAAGTGGCACCACTCACAGCATCTATTGTTCCACTTTCAGGAGCAAAGTTCGTGGTTATTGGCTTGTTTAAAAATTGACCTATAAAATCTTTACTTTCTATCGCCTTAGTTCCAACTCCAGGGGTTTCAGAATGAGTTGTTACAGCAATTCCACCAACTGTCTCAGATGGAAGATTAATGGCAACCATAACTCCAACATCCCCTCCATAACCAGCCCCATAGGCTTCTAATACAACTGCTACAAGCTTTCCACCCTTTTTAGCCAAAAAAATATTTTTAACAATATCTTTACCCCGTTGATCTTTTCCCACTACTACCTTAATTCTATCTTTAACAGGGTCATTGTCATACTCTACAGAGAGTGCCTTTTTTATGGCAGGGGCCTTTATGTTTTTTATCCTCTGATATTCTATTTGGGGCTCTGTCACTTTTTTCACCACAGACAAAGCTCCTCCCCAAATACCGCAAAACAATGTGAGAACAACTATCATCCTCAAAATATCTCTTGCACTCACAACTAATACCTCCCATAAGGTTGTGGTACTATTTTATCTAAAAACGGTGTAAACAAACTCATGATTAAAATTGCATAATATGAGCCAAAGGTCCAGTGTCCAAATACTCTTATAATTACTGTTAACATTCCACCAAGAAATCCATATAAAAACATTCCCTGAGGAGTAACTGGTGACGAAGGAATATCAGTAATTAAAAAAAATGCAGCAATAAAAGTCCCTCCACAAATTAAATGGAATATGGGATCTCCGAATTTAGTGCTTCCAAGTGCCCATAATAAAAATGAAGTAAGAAAAACTCCTAAAAGAAAAGAAACTGGCAGTCTCCAATTGACTCTTTTTTTGGCAATTAAATATATTCCTCCAATTAAAAGAGCTAGGGCCGAAACTTGACCCATAAAACCAGGAACAATCCCCAAAAACATCTGTTTATAAGAAAAATAATTGTGTACAAATTCAATACCTTGAATTTTGAATACCTGTAGGGGAGTGAGATCAGTGGGAAAGTCTTTTATTGGAACAATCCACTTTTCCATATAACTAGGAAACGATATCTTTAATATCACCCATGAGATAAGGGCACCGTTAAAGGGGTTAGCGCCAAAGCCTCCATAAACCTCTTTCCCTAATAGTATCATGAAAAAGGTACCAATTAAAATTGTCCACCAGGGGAGAGTAGGGGGGAGTACCATCGCAAATAAAAGGCCATAATAAACTGCGGTCAAATCGTCTATTGTTGAGTCTCTATTAGTTATTTTTCTAAAAAATACTTCCCAACCAACAGAAGAAAGTATTGAAATTATAATTATCTTTAGTGCAGCGAACTTAAAAAGATACACAGAAAACAGAGCCGCAGGAATTAATGCCAAAATATAATCACCCATAATGGCTTTTACAGAGTTTTTGCTGTGTATGTGTGGGACGGGAGACACAATTAAATTTGACATTTATGTATCACTCCTTTTGTTTTTAAGGTTGGCTTTTGCATATTTTATCCACTGAGGTATTGGTATATTTACAGGACACACGTATGCACAACATCCACACTCAATACAGCTTTGAACATTAAATTTTTCTACAAAATCCCAGATATTAGATTGGGCATATCCATATAAAAATAGAGGCATTAGATTCATTGGACAAACATCCACACAAAGACCACATTTTATACACACAGAATCTTCAAAATAAACTTCACTATCTTTATAAATTAGAAAAATAGAAGTCATATCTTTAGTAATGGGATACTCAAAGGTAGTTAAGGCAGAACCACCAATACACCCATTTACTACAATCTTAGAAATGTTATCTATTTTTACATTAAGAGATTCTAATATCTCCTTAATTGAAGCTCCAATAACTGTTTCCACTAACTCAGTGTCTTTTATATCTCCTTTGATTACTGTTACCACCTTATCTCTGTATGGTAAAAAGCCTGAAGCAAGAATACCTAGATGATAAATTGTTTCTAGATTTATAATGGATACTTGAGCTACCTCTTCTATGGTTTTACCAAGTGGGATATCTTTTTTTAGTATTGTTCTAACTAAGATATTGGAATGATGTTGAGGATATTTTTTCTTTAAAAATACTATATCAATATCTAATAAATCTTTTAAATCATATACATTGTCTAGGGTTTTGTAGTCATTGTATAAGGCAAGAATCACTTTATCGACATTAAATATTTCTTTTATTGATTTTATACCTTGTTCTATAATTGATATTTGTTTTGCTAGGTAATAGTAATACTTTCCATGTGAAATGATTTCTTCTAGTCCATTTATAATAATTGTGTTTACTTTACTTTTTTGTGCTAATACAAGTTTTGAAAATAATGATCTAGGAACTTCTTGATAATCAATTATTCCTGCCTGAATTAAATTTTTTAGGATTCCACCATCACCTCTAAAGTCCCTTGGAAAGATATTTTTTTCAAAAGATTCAATCTCTATTGCTCTACATGTATCTCCCCAATGGGTCTGAACATTTTCTATTATTTGGATAACTTTCCCATCTATTGGTGAAATTAAAAAGGCTTCATTACCCTCTGCAATGACATCTCCAGCTTTGACACTCGCACCTTTTGAAACTACTAAATTTAATTCCTTTGATATGTCTTGTTTTAAAGGAAGGATTATTTTTTTTGGGGGGACTGTCTTTGTTCGCTCTGGATAGGTGACTAGATAGTCAAACTTCAGACCTCCTGAAGAAAAAGTCAGATCTCTCATTTTTCTTCTCTCTTTTAATTTTTTATAGACTACTAAGTATCATTTACCTTAATTCACATCACATATCCCAATGTAATTTTTTTAAATAGCATCTATTTTTTTTAAAAAACAATGTCAAGTAGAAAAATGATTTGTCACACAAAAAAATTAGCTAGTTACCCAGTGTATTTTTTTATTTGATTTTTCTTAAAAAATTTTTAAAAAACTTGGTCAGTACTCATTTGATTTTTTTATTGAGCTAGGGTAGAAGCTGTTTTTTGAAAAATAAATATACTTTTTTAATAAATATAAAAAGTTAAACTAAAAAGATTATGTTTTACATTAATTTTTTAATTTAACCTGTTTGATTTTATGAAAATTGATCCTGTAAGGGTTGTTCCAATATTATATCCTGTGTTAAAAATCTGGTATTCCACTTTATTTATTAGACAGGTAAATTTTGAAGCGGTGAAGGTTGTTAAAAATAAAGGGCAGGGAGTTATATTTGCTCTGTGGCATGATGAGTTGTTTGCCCCTATTGATAGGCACAAAAATCAAGAAATTTTTGTTTTAGTAAGTGAGAGTAGAGATGGCGAATTAATGAGTAATATATTAAAAAGATTTGGTTATTTGACAATAAGGGGTTCAAGTACAAGGGGAGGGGTGAAGGCATTAAAGCAGATTTTACTCACATTGAAGGATTCTCCAAAAGACATTGCAATAACAGTAGATGGCCCATTGGGTCCAAGACATATAGTAAAACAAGGCATTATCTATATAGCATGGAAATTAAAAAGACCAATAGTTCCTCTCAGGACATATTGTTCTTTTAAAAAGGTATTTTCCTCTTCATGGGATGGATTTCAATTACCCCTACCATTTAGTAGATGTAGTATAGTGTATGGTTTTCCTTATATGTTAACCCATGAAAAAATCACCACTTCAATATTAGAAGAAGAAAGCAAGATCTTAAAATCTAAATTGGATTCACTAAAACCAGAAAATATTGTTTAATTGATCCATATCATATTTTGAAAGCTTTTTTAGTCTTGCTTTTGCAGCTTCTTTTTCTGTCTTTCGTCTGGCATTCTTCAGCACATCGCTAAATATCTTTTTTGCAACAGAAAACATCCCTTTTTGTTCATAAATAAGTCCAGCTCTATATAGGGCAGTGATAGACCATATATACTGATCTTTATAGTAATAATAGACTTCTAAATAGTTTTTTGCAGCACCTTTAAGATCATTTTTTAGCTGCTTTGTCTCTGCAATCCAAAAAAGGACTTCAGCCTGTAACTTTCTATCAAGTGTTCTTCTATTTTTCCATAAATATCTAAACATGTTTTGGGCCAAATCTAACTTATTGTTTCTTTGAACAAATAGTGCAATTTTTAGCAAATCAATTGAAGAAATATATTTTGGATCTATTTGAAATATTTTTTCATAAAAGTTAATTGCATTGTCAATTTGATTTATATTATTATAATAATCTCCCATGATCTTATAATACATAAGTAAAAGTTCTTTGTTAAAGAATTTAGGCTCAATTTGAGTGATGTATTTATTAAAAAGACTATACTTTTGATCTTGTAGATATTTTTTTGCTAAGGTCAAAATGGACCTTTGACCCAAAGGCAATTGTCTATACACATATGCACCTTGTTTAAGTTCATTAATAGAAATGTTTCCACTTAAGATCTTTGACCTTAGATATGAATATTTAAGTAGATAGTCCAGAGGATATTCTTTTATTTCAGTGTTGATATCTTTTATATTCAAAAAGAAATTAGAACATTGCTTATATGGATCAAAACCAAAAGCAGAAAGAAAGATATTTATCTTTTTAAGTTCATCATTATCAATATCAAGCTTATCAATTTTTATGGTACCTATATTCATCAAGATTGCTAATTTTAGGCTTATGGGAAGATCCTTAAAATCAATATCAGATAATCCTTGTTTTATTTTTTGGTAATCCTCCAATAATAGAAGATAAGCCAGCCTTATCTTCTTTAGAATATTTTTTGTCTCAATATCTAAAAGAGTGGAACGCAGCTCTTTGTCAATTTGATCTAGCGCTTTTGTATGATCTAAAGAAAGCAGTTTCTGCATAAAATTTTTCATTTTTGTATCATTTAAAAGAATTATCCAATCTTGTTTATTATTTTTTATATAAAACTTTATAATTTCAAAATAGGCTACTGCCTTTGGATAATGAGAAAAAAAACCTGTATCAAAGTTATCTGAATTTGGATAAAATAAGTTTTTTAATTCAATCAAAATTTTTTTATATCTATCTTCATCTAATAAACTAATTGAGTTATTCATATCTTGAATATTCCCAATAGAGAGCGCAGCAAGATAAAAGATGAGATGTTTTTTTAGATTTTTATTAGGAATTTCAAAATTTATAGTTATTTTGGATGAAGAAATAATTTTTTCTATTTTTTCCCAAATGGGATAATTAGGCCACATAATTTTAGCAATCTGAATATTATTTTTTAAAAAATTTAAGTTTGCCTCATCTACATAATAAGATAAATTCATTATCTTAAAAATCTGCTGCAAAAATACATTATAATAAAGATCAAAAATCCCAGGCTCTTTTAGTAAGATATCTTTACCAAGATATTTATAAGCAGTAGAGTAGTGGTTTATAGAGTTAATAAAATCACCTTTTATACGATATGCCCTTGCATAGAGAAGTTCTTTTTTCCCTTTTTGATAATTGTCATTTAGACCAGTCAAGCTAGCTAATACCTGAATGGCACCATTAGGATCATTTTTCAGAATTTTTACATTTGCAACATCTAAACGTGCATCCAAAGAACTATCTTTTGCCAATTCAGTTTCAATAATATCCCATGCACCGTAATTTTTCAGAAAAGACAAAAACTTAGTATTGGCAAAAGAAAGGGAATTAGAAAATGATATTATTATAAAAAACAAAATAGAACATAAAAATCTCACAACAACCCTCCTAATTATCTTAGTTGGGGATAATATAAAGGGAAAACCATAAAAATCAATAAAAAATGAGAAAATGTTATTTAAAAAAAATAAACAAATAAAATTTAATAAAAATAAACAAATATGTTTGCAAAAATTAAACATCTGTGTTAAATAAAAATAAACCTATATATGTTTAATTTAAATAAACATCACAAATAATCTCAAATTTTAGATATAATTGTGAAAAAAATCGGTATGACAGATAATTATTTGTAGCAACACAAGGAATTGAAAGCCCCGTACATCACAAATAAACTAAATATATAGTATCCCGCGGAATTCGATATAATTGAGACATTATGCCCTGGAATTCCAAAACAGATAAAAGTAAGATTAAGAGCGAGAAAGGGGAAGTTTTACAAAAAAATTATAGACAAAAGATTTTTTCAAGAAAAACAATTAATATTTTTTTTAGGCAGTTGAGTAGTTTTTAGAAAATAACTACATAAACCCAAAAGCTTTTTTATAGAGATTTATTATGAAAAATTATGCGATTGGGCTTAACTAGTCCAAGATAACTAAAGAAAAAAAAGGGGATAATAAAATTAAGTCAAATCTTAAAGTTTACATAATATTCATTATGAGACATTACCATATATTGAAATTAATCATCAAATTACCTTGAATTACCTTTCTTTGTATGGATTTCAGCTCGAATTTTATTTGAGACCCTATTTTTTATTTGACCTAGTCACTAAATTTATTGTTGTGGACTTCCTTCAACAATTTGGATGTGTTGAGGCACTGTTTCCCAAAAAGGATCTTTTTCTTGCAAAGAAATATTTGTCTTTATGTCATTAAATGAAATTATATTTTCATTTCCAAAAAAATCTATTATATTTATTTTCCTTATCCAATAATCATTATCTATCCACAAATAAACCAGGACCATATTAGGTTCAGGCTTATTTGGAATTAGTTTGTATTTTTGCAAATTTTTATCTTTTTTATCTCTATCTGGTTCAATGGTAAATTTTTCTTTTATATTTAGCCTTCCAGATATTAAATCAAAAATTATCCTGGATTGTTCTATTTTTGAAAGTTTATATTTATATGCAATCTCATTCTCAGGAAAATAATCCCATATTGTATCACCATTGACTATTAAAACTTCCTTTTCAGGGCTTTGGATTTCCCATCTTACCTTTAATGCATGTTTTGTCTTTTTACATATAATTATACCTTTTCTCTGTTCTTCTTGTTTTGTTGTTTTACTTTTTAATATTTGATCAAATGAAGTCTTTATTGTATTTATCTTCCTGTATTTTTGTAAAATTATATCACAAATTTGGTCTTCTTGAGAATTAATTGTAGATGTAAAAAAAAATATAATCAATAGATTTAAAAAAAATACCTTTTTTGTCATTTTGCTATCCTTATCTTTTTTTTATTCCCAATACATTTGGTATATTCTGTTTTTGCTCCGACATGGGAAGAACTTCTATCTGACTATATCCAGATGATTCAAATTCAAAATCTTTATATCTTATATAAAGTCCTGATGTGCTTCCACCTTCAGTAAATAAACAACCATTTATATTTATGGGCAATTTTAAAAGTATTTCGTTTAAATAATACATTGGTACTGGAAATTTGCTAAAAATAAATAATACATTTTGTTTTTTATCAATTCCAATTGCTGAAACACTAAATGCTTTTTCCTTTTCCCTCCAAAGGTTTTTCCCATTTTTACTGATCATCCTAAAATTTTGTATCACATTGTTATATCTTTCTAATAAATTTTTCCAGCTATCAATAGCTTTCCCTCTCTCAACTATATCTACATAAGGGAGATCTTTATCTTTAGGATCAAAGACAAAAAAACCCCCATATCCTTTATGTATTAGTTTTTGATTGATGTATTTATTGGATCGCATATAACCAGTACTAGTCCTTTGATCTTTCCAGAACATACTTGCATTAATCGCTGCTATTAAATTATATTTTTCAGCCCATTTTTTTAGTGTCATGGGTTTTTGCTTGGTTTTTGAACACATAAGGAGCGTTAGAGAATAAAAATCAGGATTTATTTTTAAAATATATATATCATAGTTATATCCTGCAACGGCTCCCTGAAAATTGTAAAATTGAAGCCCCTTATCCAGATCTTTTAAACTGGAACAGACCCCACTACTACTTATAAGAATAAAAATTATTATTAAAACATATTTTTTCATTTATCACGTTTTTAGGCTAAGAGGACATCTTTCATAGAATATAATTTCCCAGGCCTTTTGTCATTTATCCATTTAGCTGCCCTAACAGCTCCTTGGGCAAAGGTTTCTCTAGAATGGGCCCTATGTGTAATTTCTATTCTCTCACCAGGACCAAAGAAATAAATTGTGTGGTCTCCAACAACATCACCACCCCTAAGACTCTGCACTCCGATTTCATTTTTGGGCCTTTCCCCTATTATGCCTTGCCGACAATAACGAAGATTTTCTTTTCCAAATCCCTTTGCCCTCGCAAGTATCTCTGCCAATTTCACAGCAGTTCCACTTGGGGCGTCTTTTTTAAATTTATGGTGAATCTCTGAAATTTCTACATCATAGAGTTCCCCTAACATCTCCACAATTTTGGGCATGAGTTCAAATAATACATTTATCCCAACGCTCATATTTGGTGCCCATAAAATAGGAATCTTTGCTGCACTCTTTTCAAGAAAACCCATTTGTTCTTCATTAAGACCAGTGGTTCCAATGACCATTTTGTTATGGTATTTGAGTGCAACTTGTACATTATTTATTGTAACTTCAGGATATGTAAAATCTATAATAACTGCTTCTTTGTATTTTGATGCAGCTTTATCTAAAGAGGAAGTAATCAAATTAGGCTTTAAATTGATATTTGACAAAGATTCTTCTTTTTCAACTGCGGCAACAAGTTCCATATCTTTATCTTCTTGAACCAGTTTGCCAATAATACTCCCCATGCGTCCAGCTGCTCCCATAACAATCACTTGAACTGCCATAATATTTAACCTCCTACTAACTATTTGTTTGTATCAGTTTTTTAAACTCATCTTCACTCAAAATAGTTAAATTAAGCTCCTGGGCCTTTTTGAATTTGCTACCGGGTTCATGCCCCACCACTACATAATCTACCTTTTTTGACACAGCTGATACTACCCTACCCCCATATTTCTCCACTATCTTTTTGGCCTCAGATCTTGAGAAAGAGTCTAATTTCCCAGTAAATACAAAGGTCTTGCCCTTAATCTGTGACTTTGTCTCTTTTTGTGTCTCTTCTTTTTCTTCTGGCCAGAGATTGATTTCTTTGAATTTTTTTAACAACCTTAAGTTATCAGGATTTCTAAAAAAAGAATAAATAGAATGGGCAACCTCTTCGCCAATATCCTTTAAAGACATTAGTTCCTCTTTTGTTGCCTTTGCGAGATTGTCCAGATTTTTAAAGTGCTTTGCCACGGTCTTCGCAGTCTGCTCTCCTACTAGTCTGATTCCTAAGCCTGAAATAAGTTTATCCAGCGTAGCCCTCTTTTTGGCTTCTTCAATTGCATTCAACATATTTTCAGCAAGCTTGTTCCCCATTCTCTCAAGATGAACTATTTGTTCTTTTTTTAAGAGAAAAATATCTGCAAAATCTTTTATAAGGCCCATATCCACAAAAGTTTCTATCCATCTATCTCCTAAACCTTTGATATCAAGACCTGCCTTTGATACAAAATGTATAAGCCCCCTTTTTAGTCTTGCTGGGCAGGAGACATTAATACATCTATAGTGCACTTCTCCTTGAAGCCTTACCACTGAACTTCCACACACAGGACATGTTGATGGAAATTTAAACTCCTTTTCTGACCCATCCCTTTTTTCTTTAAGGGGCCTAACAACTTCAGGAATTACGTTTCCAGCTCTTTGAACTACAACATAATCCCCTATTCTTAGATCCTTTGCCTTGATTTCGTCTTCATTATGTAAAGTAGCCCTTTTGACAACTACCCCGCCAATCTCCACTGGTTCAAGTTCAGCAACAGGAGTTAATATTCCAGTTCTTCCCACCTGTACTTTTATATCAATAAGTTTAGTTATTCCTTGCTCTGCCTTAAATTTTAGCGCAATAGCCCATCTGGGCGATCTGGCAGTTGCTCCAAGTCTTTGCTGCTGTTCAAATAGATCCACTTTTGCAACAACTCCATCTATTTCATACGGAAACTGTTCTATTTTAGATTCAATAAATTTAAAGTATTCCCATACTTCATCTGAATTTTTTATGAATTTGGCTAAAGGCACAGTAGATAAACCAATATTTCTAAAAAATTCTATCAGCTCACTCTGGCGAGAGATTTTTATATGTTCTCCTTCAAATCTCAATAATCCAATTCCATAGGCAAAAAATTTTAAGGGTCTTTGTGCAGTGATATTGGGATCTAATTGCCTAATTGAGCCTGCTGCTGCATTTCTGGGATTGGCAAATGTTTTTAGACCTTGTTCTAATTGTTTTTTGTTAAGTTTATAAAAATCTTCTTTTGCTATAACAACTTCCCCTCTTACTTCCAGATAAGAGGGGATTTTTATATCTTTAGAAAAACCCTTTAATACTAATGGCACATTTTTTATTGTTTTTACATTTTGTGTAACATCTTCTCCAACTATTCCATCGCCCCTTGTTGCAGCTGCTACAAATTCACCATTCTGATAAATGATTTCTATAGCCAGCCCATCTAATTTTGGATCCACCCAAAAATTTATCTCTTCATCTGGGATGATCCTTTTTATGCGCGCAATATAATCATACCACTCCTGCTCTGAAAACACATTATCCAAACTGTACATTGGCACTGAATGTGTTCTCTGCTTAAATTCTTTTAAAGACTCTCCACCTATTTTTTGTGTGGGTGATGTTGGGGATCTGAACTGCGGATATTTATTTTCTAGCTCCAGAAGTTCTCTAAAAAGTTTGTCATATTCAGCATCAGAGATCTCTGGATCATCCAAAACATAGTATCTATAATTGTGATACTCAATCTGCTCTCTTAATTTTTCTATTCTTTTTTTTATTAATTCTAAATTGTTATCCATAAAACTTAAAGTATTTGTTTAAATTTTTGAAGATCTCTTTTTTTGCCAATAACAATCAAAGTGTCTCCCTCTTCTAAGATTTCTCCAGCCAGGGGATTATATATCATTTTTCCCTCTGGCTTTTTTATTGCAATAATGATCAAATTAAATCTTGGTCTCAGTTTTGCTTCAATCAAATTCTTCCCTGCAAGAGGAGAGTTTTTGGGGATATAAACTTCTTCCATCTGCAGATTTAGATCATCCCCATGAATTGCCATATCCAAAAAACTTATAACTGTAGGTCTTAACACAAGCTGAGCCATTCTAAGTCCCCCAAGATAATAAGGGGTAAGTGCCCTATTTGCTCCTGCAAACTCAAGTTTTTTAATGGACTCTTCATTTTCTGCCCTTGCCACAATTGTTATATGGGGATTGAGTTGGCGAGCGGAAAGTGTCACATATACATTGTGGGCGTCTGTTGCAAGGGCAGTAATTATTGCCCTTGCGTTGTATATCCCTGCCTTTTCAAGCACCTTATCATCTGTTGCATCACCTTCCACATACAAAAGTTTCTCCTCTTCTAATTGAGATATCTTATTGTTATCATTTTCAATTACAACTACACTACACCCTTCTCTAAGTAACTCCCCTGTTACAACGGCACCAATTTTCCCATACCCGCAAACAATAAAGTGATCTTTTAAAGACAATATCTTTTTTTGCATAGCTCTTTTACCCCAAAAAAAACGAAGTCTTCCTTCAATAAAGGCACTGCTGTATGATCCAATGATGTATGCATAAGTACCTACTCCAAATAAAATTAATAACGAGGTATGAAATCTCCCTCGGTCTGACAATGGCCTCAGTTCACCATAACCAACAGTTGATAATGTGATTACCACTTGATAAAAACTGTCCATAAAGTTCCATTTTTCAATGTACATATATATCCAGATCCCATAGAGATATATAAAAAAAAGAATAACAAATCCAACTATGAGAGGATAAAACTCATCTACAAATTCCAAAAACCAAGAAATATACTTTTTACGCATGAGCTATATTCTTGTTTCTAACAATATTTCCTTTAATTTATAAATCTCATCTCTTATTTTTGCAGCCCTTTCAAATTCCAATTCCTTTGCCGCATCTCTCATCTTTTTTTCCAACTGCCTGATCTTTTTTTCTAACTCTTCTTTGGATAAATAATAGAATTCTCTTTGTTCTGCAACCACAAAGCCTGCATCTTTTTTTCTTTGTCCAAATTCATATAATGGATTTTTATGGGACTTCCTAATAGTCTTAGGTGTAATGTTATGCCTTTTGTTATATTCTAATTGTATTTCTCTTCTTCTATTGGTCTCTTCAACTGCCTGTTTCATGGATTTAGTCATTGTATCTGCATACATAATAACTTTACCATTTGCATTTCTTGCAGCTCTACCAAAGGTTTGGATCAGAGATTGGGTTGATCTTAAGAATCCTTCTTTATCAGCATCTAAAATGGCAACTAAAGAGACCTCTGGAATATCCAACCCCTCTCTCAATAAATTTATCCCCACTAAAACATAAAACTCCCCTTCTCTCAATTGTTGAATAATGGATATCCTCTCAAGAGAATCTATATCAGAGTGCATGTATTTAGCTGGTATCCCATGTTCATTTAAAAAGTCTGTTAGATCTTCCGCCATCCTTTTTGTAAGTGTGGTCACTAACACCCTCTCATCCCTCTCCATCACCCTTCTACATTCTGACATTAAATGATCTATTTGTCCCTTTGTGGGATATACTTCAACTTTAGGATCCACAAGACCTGTTGGCCGAATTATAAGTTCAACCACATGCTCTTTTGCCATCTTAAGTTCAAATTCTCCAGGGGTAGCTGATACATATACTACCTGATTTATCCGTTCCATAAATTCTTCAAAATTTAAGGGCCTATTGTCTAAGGCTGAAGGGAGCCTAAATCCATAGTCAACTAGATTTTGTTTTCTAGACCTATCTCCATTATACATTCCTCTGATTTGTGGTATTGTAATATGTGATTCATCAATAAACATAAGAAAATCATCTGGAAAATAATCTAACAAACAGGCAGGTGGTGTTCCCGGGGGTCTTCCATCTAGGTGTCTAGAATAATTTTCTATGCCATTGCAATACCCCATCTCCTCTATCATTTCTAAATCTAAAAGAGTCCTCTGTTCTATTCTCTGTGCCTCAACAAGTTTATTTTGAGACTTAAACCAATTGATCCTTTCCCTTAATTCCTCTCTAATATCATTCATTGCCCTAATCAAGTTGTCCCTTTCAGAGACATAGTGGCTTGCAGGATATATTACACTATTTTCTAATCTATCTAATATCTCACCAGTTAAAGGATTTATTTCGTATAACCCATCTATTTCATCGCCAAAAAATTCTATCCTTAAGGCCTGATCCTGTTTATAAGAAGGAATTATCTCCACTACATCTCCCCTTACTCTGAACGTCCCCCTGTGAAAATCATAGTCATTTCTTTCATAATAAATCTCAATAAGTCTCTGGATAAACTTCTCCATTGGTAAAACCTGCCCTACTCCAACTGGGATAACCATTTTTTTGTAATATTCAGGTGAACCTAGACCATATATGCATGACACAGATGCAACAATGATTACATCTCGCCTGGTTAGTAAGGAATAAGTTGCAGAATGCCTTAATTTATCAATATCTTCATTAATAGATGAGTCTTTTTCAATATATAAATCGCTCTCAGGCACATATGCTTCAGGTTGGTAATAATCATAATAACTCACAAAATATTCCACCGCATTTTCTGGAAACAATTGTTTGAATTCATTGTATAGTTGTGCAGCTAAAGTCTTGTTTGGTGCCATTACCAAGGTGGGCTTATTTACTTTAGCTATAACATTTGCCATAGTATAAGTCTTGCCTGAACCAGTGACACCCAATAACACTTGGTGTTTTACACCCTTTTCTAGATTTTTTGTCAAAAAATCTATTGCCTTTGGTTGGTCTCCTTTTGGCTTATATTGTGATATTAACTTAAATCTCATGTTACTCTACACCTATTATTTTTTTTCACATCAATTTTATATGAGCTTCAATAAACATTCAAGAAGCAAAAACACAGAGTTAAGACGAACTGTAGCCTTGCTGCCTAAAACCATCTAGCTTCAGACATCTTATTCCATTTACCTCAAACCATAAAGACTTTTTATTACTCCTCCTTTTTTATTTATTAAGCTGCAGATTATGTGCCAGCATTCTTTTTATTTTTTATACCTTGAATTTATTGAAATTTTTCAATAATTATTTACAGTTCTATTTTTTTCTGTTAATATTTTTACACTTAATAAGTTAACATAGTTATAAGTTAACATTAAGCAAATTCACATGCAAAACAGAGTTAAGGGTTTTTGAGAAGTAGTGATAGAGACTATGTAAAAAGGACTTATGATAGGGAAAACAAGAAAGAGTAGATCTGAACTCGCCAACAAAGGAGATATTTTACTTGATGAAATAAGGGATTTGCCAGAGCCAATGCAGGAAAAACTTTTGCGTGTATTAGAAAAAGGTCCAAGAAGGTAATGCATAAACAAAAAATATTGATGGATATTGCTTAGAAAATATTGATTAAAATGCAAAGCAAAATGGAGAATATGAGTCCCCCTTTATATGAACTTTGGGAAATACTCAAAAAAAACAGATTGGCAATTGCAGGCCTCACTACCCTTTTGATATTTTTTCTTGTTGCCATTTTGGGGCTTTTTCTTACCTCAGGGAAAAATCCAATATATGATCCAGCAAAGGTAAGACTCGAGGCAAAGCTTCTGCCTCCAATGACAGTTATTCATGAAAATACATTAAATACATTAAATGAAAAAGACATCCCCCCTTTTAGAATATTTTTGTTTGGAACTGATCATTTGGGCCGCGATGTATTTTCTAGAATGCTTCAAGGGGCATGGGTATCTCTAACTGTTGGTTTTGTTGCAGTGGGTATTTCTGTATTTATTGGAATAATTATCGGGGGAATAGCTGGATATTATGGAAACAAAAGTATCTCATTAGATTATTTGTTGCTATTTATAATACTTATATGTGGATTGATAATAATCTATTATAAAAAGTGGCTGGGCACATTTATTTTACTTTTTTTTATTGTAGCAACATCCATAAAAAAATTATTTAAAAAGAATTTTTTTAATTTTTCAATTCTAATAGATTCTATTATCATGGGTATAATTGACATTATGTTATGTTTCCCATCTTTTTTTCTAATTTTAACAGTTGTAGCACTACTTCCACCAAGTATCTATAATATTATGGTTGTTATTGGTTTAACAAGCTGGATGGGGACAGCCAGGTTTATCAGGGCAGAGTTTTTGTCTTTAAGGGAAAGGGAATTTGTACTTGCAGCAAAGGCTATGGGTGTTTCAGACCTCATAATAATCTTTAAACACATGCTTCCAAATGCAATAACACCTGTTTTGGTATCTGCAACCATTGGCATAGCTAGGGCAATCTTGACTGAAGCTGGCCTCAGTTTTCTTGGATTTGGAGTTCCACCACCACATGCAACATGGGGAAATATCCTCTCAGAAGGGAAATATTATCTCTTTGATGCTCCATGGCTCACTTTGATTCCTGGCACAGCAATTTTAATAGTGGTTTTGGCATTTAATCTCTTTGGAGAAGGCTTAAGGGATGCACTAAACCCAAAATCAAGAGACTAAAATGGAAAATCCTATACTCACTGTTCAAGATTTAACTGTCCAGATAAAAAATCAACAGGATATCACAATCCTTAATAATATAAATTTTGATCTGCAAAAGGGAGAGACACTCTGTATTGTTGGCGAGAGTGGATGCGGAAAGAGCTTTACAGCCTTAAGCATAATGGGACTTCTGCCCAAAAAGGCTAAAGCCTATGGTAAAATTATGTTTAAGGGCAAAAATCTACTACAACTGAGTAATGAAGAGCTGAGAGATATTCGTGGAAAAGAGATATCAATGGTGTTTCAAGATCCTTTGACATCTCTGAATCCTTTGTTTTCAATCTATGAACAGTTGTCTGAAATCTTTATTGCCCATGGGTTTAAAAACAAAAAAGAGTTAAAGACAAGATGTCTAAAAATCCTTGAAGATGTTAAGATTCCTGACCCCAAAACCAAGCTCTTTTCCTATCCCCATGAACTAAGCGGTGGGCAAAGGCAAAGGATCTTAATAGGAATGGCTGTGGCACTTGAGCCAGACATCATTATTGCAGATGAACCAACAACAGCATTAGATGTCACTATCCAGTATGAAATATTAAGTCTATTCAACAGGCTCAAAAGAAAAAAAGGACTCTCTGCCTTATATATAACTCATGACCTGTCAGTGGTGTCAGAGGTTGGTGATAGGGTTATAATCATGTATGCAGGAACTATCTTAGAACAGGGACCAAAAGAATCAATCCTGAACAATCCGTATCATCCTTATACCAAAGGGTTGCTTAACTCCATACCATCCCTTGAAAAAAGGGGATCTTACTTAACCCCTATTCCAGGATTTGTCCCAAGTGCTGAAAATAGACCAAAAGGCTGCCCATTTCATCCAAGATGTTTAAAAAAACAAGCAATATGCACAAAAAAGGTCCCAGACAAAACCTTTGTTTCTGATAATCACTTTGTTTATTGTCATTTGGTAAAATAAGAATATGAAAGATACAATTTTGGAACTTAGAGGAATAAAAAAATATTTTCCCATACAAAAAGGACTTTTAAAGCGCACTGTTGGGTATATTAAGGCGGTTGATCATGTGGACCTTTTTGTAAAACGAAACCAGATTGTTGGGATTGTTGGTGAAAGTGGATGTGGGAAGTCAACTTTAGCAAGATGTATACTGAGACTATATGAAATTGATGATGGAAAGATCTTTTTTAATGGAAAAGATGTAACAACCCTAACAAAAAAAGAATTAAAATCTTATAGGCAAAAGGTGCAGATTGTATTTCAAGATCCATACAGTTCATTAAATCCCAAATTGACTATTAAGTCTTCATTAATGGATGGTGTTAAACAGGCAAATGTAGAAAAACCTAAAAGAATAGAAAAAATTAGTGAACTTTTAGAACTTGTTGGGCTTCCAAAAGATTCCATGCACAAATATCCACATCAATTTAGTGGTGGCCAGAGACAACGAATATGTATAGCACGGGCATTGAGTCTAAATCCAGAACTAATTGTATGTGACGAACCAGTATCTGCATTAGATGTATCTGTGCAAGCACAGATAATAAATTTGCTTATGGAATTAAAAGAAAAGATTGGTCTATCACTTATATTTATCACCCATGATCTGAATCTGGTGGGATATTTTTGCGATTATGTATATGTAATGTACATGGGAAAGATAGTTGAATGTGCACCTACTTTGGATATTTTTAAAAATCCTCATCATCCCTATACCAGACTACTTCTTGATTCAATACCTGGCAAAAGAAAACAAAGACCAGATTCTGTGTTTATTAATAAACAGGATAGTCAACTTAACACTCAATGTGGATTTGCACCTAGATGCAAATACTTCTCAAAAAAATGTGAAAACAATCTTGATCTTAGGGAAATTGAAAAGGGCCATTGGGTAAGATGTAGTTTGATTTAAGTGTCCATTCATCTAACCTCATGGCAAAGGCATATATTTTTTATTTAAAAATAAAGAACCTATGAGAAAATTTATGATTTGAAAATTTTATTTTGCTACAAAATTTAAAGTCCCTTATGTATGATCCAAGATATGATGTTTATGTATAAAAAATTTTACTTGTCTAACAGACCCCTCTGCCCAGAAGGATCTGTATATTCCATATTCAGTCTTTGTATAAGCCTATTTGTCTCAAGGTGCAGATCATTTAACATATTTTCCATTGATTCATTCCAGCCAGCAGGAAACTTTTTCAAAAGTGATTCATACCATTTTATGTTTTTGCTAAATACATTCTTAAACTTTAGTTGTTCTTCTTCTTCAGAAAAATTGTTTAAAGTTCTTTGTATCAAAAAATTTCCTATCTTATTTTTTAAAAAAGAGTGTATACCAAAAAATAAACTGCAAACTAAAACAAAAGATAAAAATCCCCATATAGATGAAAACATATGGGTTAAGATATAGCCAAACACAGATAACATACTTCTATCACTTGCCATACTATTAAATATCCCAAAAAGGATCAAAAATAGTAATAAAACACAACTATCACTAATTAACATGTATTTTTTAAGTTCTTTTCTAAATTTATTTACTTCAGGTAGAATTACATTTTTCAACTTTGCAATATATTCCCTCAAAAGTCCAATTAAGCGATATGTCCTTTCTATTTTTACATGTTCTATCCTTTTTTCTATTTCTTTTAGATCTTCATCCCTCTTTCTTTCATATCTTCTTCTTATTTCATCATCTTCTATTATATTACAGACATCAGGATTATAAATACAAAAATATTTTCCTGCAGTAACTCCATATTTTACTAGTGCCCTTTGCCATGAAGCAAATACATTTTCCAGATTGTCTTCCTTAGCTGTTACATCAATTTGATTTAATATGTATAAAAATTTATTTGCATCCCGTCTCTTTATTGTGTTTTTTACTAGATGTTCTAAAGTATCTCTCATAGAACCTGGTTCAGGATGCCTTGCATCAAAGAAGATAAGAACCAGATCAGATAAATCAATTATCCTGTCAGTTATCCTTAAAATAGATGATCTCTTTTCATCTGCATCAAACCCAGGAGAGTCAATAAAGATCTTTCCCTTTAATCTTTCGCTGGGGCATGTCTTAAGTTGAAGATAAGAATCAAGATAAGCCCCTTCTCCTGGAGCCACCTCATCAATTGCTTTGCTTATCTTATAAAATGGGAATCTTGGGTCTGAATCAAGAGCAAAACCTGGAAGTGTCCTTACATTTTTGTCTTGAGAATAACATATTACTGTGAATTTATCATCCACTGCCTGAACACCTGTTTCTTGAATAGGATATCTTAAATAAAAATTTATAAAAGAAGACTTACCAGCAGAATAAGTACCTAACACAGAAATAACAGGCCACCATGACATCTTTTTAGTAAGGCTTTCATCTGCTTTAAAATACCCAATTGATCTAAAAAGAGAGTCCAATTTTAAAAAACCATCCACCACATCCTTTAATACAGGATTTTCTAAAACAATATGTTTTTTTAACTCTTCTCCAAATTCTTGAGTGGGAAGCTCTTTTTTTGTCCATTTAAATAACTTGGCTATCACTTACTCTCCCCTTATGATTTTAAGATTGAACTTTTAGTAACTTTTCCATCTCCCCAATAACTATAATCTTATCTCCCTGAGTTAACAAGTCACTACCTTTAGGCACAAATTGATATTCATTGTTTTGTTTTCTTTTAATTGCTATTATTTGGATTTGATACTTATTTGCCACATCAAGGTCTTTTATGGTCTTATCACTCCATTTTTCAACAACCTTTTCCTGTATCACCACCTTTTCCCCAAAAGGCAATATCTCTAAAAAACCTGGAAGGGCCATCTTCAATGCCACTTCTTGTGCAGCTGATCTCTCTGGTATCACAACATGATCAACACCAATCTTTTTTAAAAGCTTTTCATGATCTTCATTTACAGCTTTCACCCAAACTTTAGAAACTCCAAGTTCTTTCAAATAAAAGGATACCATAATACTTGTTGAAATTGAAGAACCTACACTAACCACTGCATGGGTTACTTCTTTAAAGCCAAGTTGTTCCAACACCTTTTTATCACTGATATCTGCCCTATACACTTGAGTAAATAAGGATTGACACCTTTGTACTGCCTCTTCACTTTTATCCACTCCCAAAACCTCATACCCCATATTAACAAGGTTTTTACCTAAGGCTGTTCCAAATTTACCAAGCCCAATTACTCCTATTAACATCTTTTTTGCCATGGCAACTCTCATTTATTTATAAATTTTATCCAATTAAGATATTTTCCTTTGGCCATGCAAATCTAGGTTCTTCTTGTATATGTTGTATCAAAGACAAAAATATGATTGGACCAAGCCTTCCAATAAACATCAAACATATCACAACACATTTTCCCACAAAAGTTAAGTGAGGGGTCAGTCCAGTAGAAAGCCCCACAGTACCAAAGGCAGACACAACCTCAAATGCAATACTCAAAAAAATGCCTCTGGAATAAATATGAGGCGCCTCGCCCCCCTCTGTTATATTTAAAATCAAAATACCTATTGAAATTAATATACAAGAGAATACAAAAAGGATCACTGCCTTGTTTAGATCCTCCTCTTTAGCAGCAAACCTGCCTATTACAGCTTGTTTTCCTTTAATGAATATCTGTCCCTTTATATATGCCCATAATACCCTAAATGTTGTAACTTTAATTCCGCCAGCACACGACCCAGGTCCACCTCCAATAAACATTAAAAGAATCATTATACAAAGGGATACATTAGTCATATATGCAATATCAACAGTATTGAATCCAGCTGTCCTACAAGTTACTGCCTGAAACAGAGATACCAATATTGATTCGCCTAAAGGTGTCTCTTTACCAGGACCAAAAACATATTCACCTAAAAATATAAATAAAGATCCAAACAAAATAAGATAAGCAGTAGTAGACAAAACCACATTTGTATGCCAGCTTAATACATATCTTTTATGATTGATTTTGTGCTTAAAGTAAATAATGAGCTCTTGTAAAACAGAAAAACCCAGTCCGCCCAATATAATGAGTATCATAATAACCAGATTTACTCCTAAATTGTCCTTAAAATCCATTAAGCTATTTTCATATAATGAAAAACCTGCATTGCAAAAGGCAGATATTGAATGAAATAGAGATGAAAATAGACCTACTTTTTGAGGCGATAAAATATACAAAAAAAGGGCACCTAACGCTTCTATTGTAAAAGCCATGGTAACTATATTTATTAAAAAATTGCCAAGGGAAAAAGTTGGATCATGTAAGAGCCCCTGCCCTACTGCTATCTTATCAGTTAAAGATATTTTTTTGCTCCACAGATAAAATATCAAGGAGGTAATAGTCATTATTCCAAGGCCACCAACCTGTATGAGACAAAGTATTATTATTTGTCCAATAGTTGAAAAATAAGTTCCTGTATCAACAACTGCCAGGCCTGTAACACAGGTTGCTGAAGTAGCTGTAAAAAGGGAATCTATCCATGATATTGAATTATGTCTTAAACTAAAATTACAATGCAAACAAAAGGCACCTACTAATATCGCACCTGCAAAAAATAAGATTGGATATGCATATGGAGAGATACGAAGTTTTATTTTCATCTTATATTTTTTTGTATGTTAATAAAATTCAACTTTTGGGACTTCTTTTTCTCTTTTTTTTGACATCAAATAATTAACTAACTCCAAATACCTATTCATTACCACATATCTTAAAAAACATGTATTTGTTTTTGGTTCCATCCATAGATAGATATTTACACCATCTTTCTCCCATAAATAATAATCCACTACATTCACTTTACTAATTGTCTTGGGATTTCCATATTTTTTAATGAGTTTAGACATGTTTTTTGCTAAGATCTCCCCATATTTTGTGCGTCTTGGTGGATATCTATATTCAAGTAACACAAAATATCCATCAAGTCCGTAACATACCTGCATTTTATCTGTGCCAGGCAAAAAGTTGTTAGAAGAAAATATGTCACAAAAGGAATCATCATTTAAGTCTATTGGAACAGCACCATTTTTTTGTAATATATACCTTACACTAAATCTCCGTGCCTTTTTTATCGGGATTCCAAAAAGAATAAAACTATTTTTATCCTTTTTTAACTCTTCAAAAGGAGAGAGTTTTAACTGTGCTGTTTTTATTCCTAATTGAGCTCCTTTTTTATACCACTTAAAGGCTTTAATGTAATCCCTATGTATGCCCCCTATGCCCTTTTCATAGATCTGTGCTAAAAAAATTATTGCTGGTTTATATTCCTTGGTTGCTGCTTTTTCTAAAAAGGCCAGCCCTTCTTGCTTTTTTTCTTTAGGAAAATCACCCAAAATCAACATCCTTCCATACAGATATTCATCCACTGCGTGTCCCATTTTTGCCCGTTTTTCTAATATAGTCATCTCTGTAACTTCACTTTGCACAGGGAAATAATACATAATCACAAAAACAATAACCAAAAAAGATATGAAAATTAGTATTGGCCTAAATTTCTTCATTTGTGAACATAGTAATGGGTAAGTTTTGTATTATCTCCACAAGATCACTATGACCAAGTCCTATATTCTTAAGTATTTGATCAAAATTCTTAGCAGATGGCATTCCAACCACTATTCCAGGGAGAATATAATGAGCCAAAATATCAGCCAAAAAAACGATCTTTACCATTTGTTCTGAATCTTTTGAGACTCTATGGTGTCCTTCTAACACCTTTAAAATTATATCAGGAAAATTCCACATCTTACCCAAATATGTGCCCAAAAAACAATGGTCCACTTTAAACATTTCCCTCTCAACATCCACTGAATCTCTACCTTTACTTACCTCCTCATAATATTTCTTTTTATTATTTTTCACTAGCTCATCTAAGACCTTTTTGCCAATATCATGTAAAAGCCCACATGTAAAACCAACATCTTGAGGCATACCCAATCTTTCACATAATTTTTGAGATATCATGCCAACAGCAAGGGAATGGTTATACATTCCCTGTGGTTGAAGTTCATAGGCTGACTCCCTATAAAATCCCATCAAATAAACCCGTAAAATTACATTGAGAAGATTTTTACTTCCCAAAAAAATCACAGCTTTTTCCACAGAATCTATTTTTTGCTTTGGAGAAAATACAGATGAGTTACAATATTTTAAAAGTCTTGCAACAATTACATCATCTTTTTTGAGTTCTTCTGCAATCTCAGACATATTGTAATAAGGCTGACCTATCGTGGTTACCACTTTACTAATCACATGAGGTATAGGTTTTATTTTCTCGATTGCTTCTTTTATTGAAATTTCATCTATATCCTTTTTTTCATAATCTTTGACTGGTTCCTCAAAAAGATTCATACATCCCATTGTCTTAAGACCAACATCCACAATAAAAGAGTATTTTAAATGTTCAATGGGTTCTATGAATGCCAGCTCAATTTTGAGTTTTTTTAAATTCTCTTTGATAAGTTCTATAGTATTTACTGCTAAATCATTTCCCCAAGGAGTATCTAAAATAATTCCACCTGCTATCCCCGCAATAATTGACTCCCTCTTTGCTCCTAATCTTTCCATTTCTTCAGTCAAAACAGAAACTACTTCATCCCCAAATATACAGTCATCTAAGCCAATCTTTTGAGTGTGATGTATAAGGACATGGGCTAGGCCACCAACAGGTCTCTGTTTGTCAACCATACCGACCCCAACACATGGTCCCAATGACGCACTCAAAACACTACCTATATTATTGCTCACCACATATCTTCCTGGAGGCACCAAAATAATTTCCTTATCTCCAATCATTATCTCCCTCATAACAGACCCTTTTATTTATATATATGTAAAAAATTTTTTCCCAAGATTTTATCAAGCTCACTAGATAAAAATTCAAGTGATCCAAACTCATTAAAATATCTTTTAGGAGAGATCAATGGATAATCAGACCCAAAAACAAATTTATCTATTCCAACAGCTTCACACATCACCTTTAAGGCCTCTTTTTTATAAAGATAAAGCATGGCAGCAGTATCAAACCAACAATTTGTAAGGACCTCTTGTACCTCTTTTTTCATGAAACCAAAAAAAGGAAGGCCCCCCCCAAGGTGAGCAAGTATCCACTTTGTCTTTCTATTCTCTTTTATAAGTAAATAGAGGTTTCTTAAAGTCATGGGGGCCTTTCCTAGATAATAATGCCCTACAGGTTCATTGGTATGCAAAAGTATTGGAACCCCTTGATCACGGCATAGTTTTGCCAATCTTCCAAGGATACATCTCTCCATCTTTCCTAGATCTTTTGTGTAAAAGGCAACCTCCCCTACTCCCTTTGCACCTAAACTTAAGCATCTTTCAGCCTCTTTTTCTATATTCTTTGCCTCTAAACTAAAGCAACAAAAGGGAATTATCCTGTCTGGGTATCTCTTGTGTGCATCTAATACATAATCATTATTTAATCTATAATTTGCCTCATTTCTCCAGGGAAATCCGAACACAACAGATTTTTGCACCCCATCCTCATCCATGTTTGCAATGAGCTCCTCTACTCCAATTAATTTTGCCTTGGGATCCTTATAGATTACTGCAAATTCAGGCTCATTATCTAAAAACTTTTCCCTGTTTTTTCTAACTTCATCAGGACATATGTGCACATGGGCATCAATAATCATATTACTCTCCCTTGACAAAGATACATTTTGGGTTTTTAAACTATTTTTATATCAAATATTCCTAATTTACCAAATGTTTTCTATATTTTCTATAATAAAATGATACAGGAGAAAAATAGATATGACACAGATGTTAGATAAGGGATATGAACCGAAAGAAATTGAACAGATATGGATCCAAAGATGGGAAAAAGAAAATACTTATAGGGCAGATCCAGAAAAAAAAGCCCCTGCATTTTCAATAGTAATCCCTCCTCCAAATGTCACAGGAACCCTGCACATGGGACATGCATTAAATATTACACTTCAGGACATAATGTGCAGATATAAAAGATTAAAAGGCTATAATGTGTTGTGGGTGCCAGGAACAGACCATGCAGGTATTGCCACACAAAATGTGGTGGAGCGGGCAATAGCAAAAGAGGGGCTTACTCGGGAAAAATTGGGTAGAGAGAAATTCATTGAAAGGGTATGGAAGTGGAAAGAAGAGTATGGGGGCAAGATATTAAATCAGATTAAGTCCCTTGGTGCTTCAGTTGATTGGACAAGACTCAGATTTACCATGGATGAAGGATTGTCAAGGGCAGTGAGAGAGGTCTTTGTTAGGCTGTACAATGAGGGGCTTATCTACAAAGGGGATTACATGATCAATTGGTGTCCAAGGTGCCATACTGCCCTTGCTGATTTAGAAGTGGAACATAAAGAATCCCCAGGAAAATTATATTATATAAAATACCCTCTTCTTGAGTCAGATGATTTTTTAGTAGTTGCCACCACAAGACCAGAAACAATGCTTGGAGATACAGCAGTATGTGTAAATCCAGGGGATGAGAGATATAAAAAATATATTGGCAAACAGATAAAACTTCCTCTAACAAACAGGATAATACCTGTTATTGCAGACAGTTATGTTGATATGGAATTTGGAACTGGATGCCTTAAAGTCACCCCTGGCCATGATCCCAATGACTTTGAAATAGGGAGAAAACACAATCTTGATCTAATCAAGGTCATAGATGAAAGTGGCAGAATGACGGAAAAAGCAGGAGAAAATTACAAGGGATTGGATAGATTTGAGTGCAGGGAAAAGGTGGTAAAGGATTTAAAAGAACTTGGACTCCTTGAAAAGATAGAAGATATAACTCATGCTGTTGGTCACTGTTATAGGTGCAAAAGCATTATAGAGCCACTGGTGTCTAAACAGTGGTTTGTGAAGACCAAACCCCTTGCACATCCAGCAAAAGAGGCTGTTTTACAAGGAAGGACCAAATTTTTCCCTGAATCCTGGACAAAAACATATTTTGAATGGCTTGATAATATACGGGATTGGTGTATTTCTCGCCAGATCTGGTGGGGGCATAGGATACCTGCATGGACATGTGAAGATTGTAATGAAATAAGTGTCTCCACGTCAGATTTAAGTAGATGCCCAAAGTGTGGTTCAAAAAATATAATCCAGGAAGAAGATGTGCTTGATACTTGGTTTTCATCTGCCCTGTGGCCCTTTTCAACTTTAGGATGGCCTGATGATACAAAAGAATTACATGTATATTATCCCACATCCCTTTTAGTTACTGGATTTGATATTATCTTCTTCTGGGTTGCAAGAATGATGATGATGGGTCTTCATTTTATGAATGAGGTGCCTTTTAAACACGTATACATTCATGCATTGGTGAGAGATGAACATGGAAAAAAAATGAGTAAATCTATTGGCAATGTAATAGATCCCCTTGACATGATAGATAAATATGGAGCTGATGCCTTAAGATTTACTCTTACTTCATTTGCTGCAATGGGAAGGGATATAAAATTATCTGAAGCGAGAATTGAAGGATATAAACACTTTATAAACAAGATATGGAATGCAAGCAGGTTGATCCTTATGAATGTTGATGAAGATACAGATCCTGATAATATAGATTATGAAAAATTGAGTTTTCCACACAAATACATATTACATGCAATAGAACATGTAAAAAAAGAATTAGATCGGACTTTAGAGGGATATTTTTTCAATGAAGCAGCCCAACTATTATATCAATTTTTCTGGCATATATTTTGTGATTGGTATTTAGAGATGATAAAAAAGGAACTATACAGTGATGATCAAGATGTAAAAACAAGGGCAAGAAATTGCCTTGTAAAGGTCTTTTCTGAAATATTAATACTCATGCATCCATTTATTCCTTTTATCACTCAACATATATACACACTTATACCTGGGATAAAAGAAAAAGATTTGAGCAAAGTAAGATATCCTGAAAATAGACCACAATTTGAAGATGATAAATTAGATGAAAAAATGAAGTTCTTCCAGGATGTTGTTATTGGAGTGAGAAATATAAAGAGCGAATTTGAACTTTCTCCTGGACAATTTGTAGATGTTATTGGCAAAGTTGACAAAGAACATTTGGAATTTCTCCATCAAAACAAAGAAATTGTAAAACAGCTCGCCAGAGTGAACAACTTAATATTAAGTGATAATCCTGAAATCCCAAAAGGATGCGCCAGTTTTGTGGTTGAAGGATGTGAATTTTTTGTTCCTTTAGGTGAAATTATTAATTTTAATAAAGAATTAGAGAGATTAAACAAGCAACTTGCAAAAATAGAGAAAGAGTTAAAAAAGGTAGAATCAAAACTTAAAAATGAAAACTTCTTAAACAAGGCCCCAAAAGAGATTGTTGAAAAAGAAAAAAGCAAAAAAGAAGAGATAGAAGAAAAGATAAGTAAGATAAGAGTGCTTATAGGTAAGATTAAATCATTTTATTAGATAAAAGGACAAGATATGGGAAAGGTCTTTTTAGTTGGAGCAGGGCCAGGAGATTGTGGCCTTTATACTTTAAAAGCAAAAAAATTAATTCAAAAGGCAGATGCCATAGTCTATGACTATCTTGCCAATGAAGTATTTTTAGAATGGACTAAGCCTGAATGTCATATAATTTATGCAGGGAAAAAAGGTGGAGATCATACACTTAAACAAGAGGAAATAAATGAGCTTCTTGTAACACTTGCAAAAAAATATGATGTAGTAGTTAGACTTAAAGGAGGAGATCCTTACATATTTGGAAGAGGCGGTGAAGAGGCAGCTTATTTAGTTGATAACCATATAGAATTTGAGGTGGTCCCTGGTGTTACATCAGCAGTAGCTGCTACTGCATATGCAGGAATACCCTTAACCCATAGAGATTTTTCTTCTTCAGTGACCTTGGTTACAGGGCACGAATCTGAGACAAAAAAAGAATCTGTGTTAGAGTGGGACAAACTGGCTAGATCAGCCTCCACTTTGGTATTTTTCATGGGAGTTAAAAACCTTCCAAATATTACAAACAACCTAATAAAAGCTGGTCTTTCCCCTGATATGCCTGCTGCATTGATACAGTGGGGTACAACATGTAAACAAAGATCCATTACATCTACTTTAAAAAACATCTATGAGGATGCAAAAAAAAATAAAATCTCTCCACCTGCACTTTTGATTGTAGGGGATGTGGTTAAATTAAAACCTAAATTAGATTGGTTTGAAAAAAGGCCACTTTTAGGGAAAAACATTGTTATTACAAGGTCCAGAGCACAGGCCAGTGACCTTGTATCTATGCTTTCAGAAAATGGTGCCTGTGTTATCCAGTTCCCAACAATAGAGATTGTGCCATTGGAAGATTATTCTCATCTTTATAAGGAATTTGAAAGACTTCATTTATATGACTGGATCATTTTTACCTCAGTTAATAGTGTTGAGATATTTTTTAAAAAACTCTTTGAAAAAGGTCTGGACTCAAGGGCCCTTTATAATACAAAAATATGTGCCATTGGACCAGCCACTGCAAACAAAATCAGACACTACTCTATTATCCCTGATCTAGTTCCTCCAAAATACGTTGCAGAATCCATTATTGAAGCCTTGGGAAAGGATGATATAGCCTCAAAAAATATCCTTATACCAAGGGCTCTTGAAGCAAGAAAGATACTGCCTGATGAGTTAAAAAGACTTGGGGCTAAAGTGAATGTTGTGCCAGTTTATAAGACTGTTTTAGGATCTCAAGATAAAGACACTGTCATTGAAATGATAAAAAACAATATGATTGACTATGTGACATTTACAAGTTCATCAACTGTCAAAAATTTCTTTAAATTAATACCAACAGATTTAATCAAACATAACCCAAAAATAAAATTTGCATGTATTGGTCCAATAACAGCCAATACGTTGAAAGAACATGGCTTTGACTCCCATGTAATACCAGAAAATTATACAATACCAGATCTTGTTCAAGAAATTATTAAGCACAGTTTAACAAATAAGATTGGATATTTGTAAATATGGAAAATAGATACTTAATAAGTATTAGTGGAAAAAACAATCTTGATACTCTTAAAAAAATAACTGATACCTTAAATTTATTTAAATGTGTTGTTTTAGACATTAATGAAGTTGTAATTTTTCAAGATCTCACCATAAAAATCTTGATAGAAATTCCTGAGTTAGTAAATAAGGATGTCTTTTTCAAAGAACTTCTATATACATGTTATAAATTAGGCTTACATATCAATTTTGTGGATCTTAACTCATCTATAATTAATTTTGATCATATTCTAGATATAAAAAGATATATAATTACTGCCCTTGCCCAGAACATAACCACAACACATCTATCTTTACTAATTGACTTGGTTTTTAACGAAAACCTACAAGTGATATCTATTGAAAGATTGTCTGCACCCAAGTTTTCTTCAAAAAAAAGTGAGGGCTTAAGTTGCATAGAAATGACATTAGAGGGCCCACAGATTGATATAACTTCAATAAGAAAAAAGCTCCTTATGTTGTCTCAATACCAAAATATTGAGGTTGGTATTCAAGAGGATACACCATATAGAAGGCATAGAAGACTCATTGCATTTGACATGGATTCCACATTGATTAGAACAGAAGTGATTGATGAACTTGCAAAACGAAAGGGGGTTGGTGATAAGGTAAAACAGATTACAGAAAAGGCAATGAGGGGCGAGTTAGACTTTAAACAAAGCCTTGAAAAAAGGGTATCTTTATTAAAAGGACTTCCAGTTGAGGTTTTAGAAGAAGTAGCATCAACCCTGCCACTTAATGATGGTGCTGAAAAATTGATTAAGAATCTCAAAGTTCTGGGATATAAAATAGCCATAATTTCAGGGGGATTTACATATTTTGGAAATTATCTAAAAAAAAAGCTCGGTATTGATTATGTATTTGCCAATGAGCTTGAAATCAGGGATGGGGTTCTCACAGGAAAAGTAGTTGGTGAAATCATAGATGGAAAGAAAAAGGCAGAGATTTTAAAACACATTGCTGAAAAAGAAAACATATCCCTTGAGCAGGTAATAGCTGTTGGTGATGGTGCAAATGATCTGCCCATGTTAAACCTGGCAGGCCTTGGAATAGCCTTTAGAGCAAAACCAGTTGTAAGAGAGGGTGCAAAACAATCCTTAACCAATGTGGGCCTAGATGCCATCTTATATTTCTTAGGAATAAGAGACAGGGAAGTAATTATTTAGGAGGAAATCATGATTTAAATCATTTTGTCTTCAGAGCTAAGGTTGCTTATGAAGGCGAATCTTTCCGCTATAGCTGACGTTAAAAAATTATCTTTCATATAACATTAAATAGCTATAAAATATAATTGAGCGTGTGTAGGAACACATTTTGCAACAAATACCAGGAGCAAAAAATGGAATTTCTTGAGAATATAGAGACAAAAACATTGTTTGATATAAGTGTGATAGATCTAAACAGATATAAAATAAATTCTATCAAAGTCAGTCCAGAACACAACAAATTTGTAATTCTTTTATATGATATTGATGAGGCGTGTTACCTTTTGATGGAAAATGGAGAGTATGAAGACTCAGATACATTTGAGAATGCCTTGATAGTATATTCTTACAACAATGTTTCCATCAGATGTGGAAATTCAGATAAATTTGATAATGCGTGGAATCTTCAAATTTCTCCCAAAGGAGAAATCTTTTTGCTAGCTTCTAATATGGGATCATGGTTTATATTCAAAAATGGAGAACAAATTGGTGAGTATGAATTTATTTGGGATCTTCAATTTAATAGTAGTGGTTCTTATGCTGCCGCTATAAAAAAGGATATTGGATGTGGAATGATTGTTGACAATAAAGAGTGGCCTAATTTCTACGCTGATGGGTCAAATTTTCTCCTAGCACAAAACTCAGACACAACATTGGGGATATGCAGACTAGTTCAAGTTGAAGAAAAGGATGTGTTAGCCTTTAATAAAGGGACATTTGGTCTGGTGAAAAATGGTATACCTATTAATTCTGTTTTTTACACCATAAAATATCCAGCAATGGATAAAACGGGAGAAAATGTTGCTGCTGTTGCTAGAAATGAAGGGAAAAGGTTTTTGATTCTACAAAATGATACTCATTGGCCAAAGGAATTTGATCTTGCCTGGTACCCTAGATTTCATCCACAAAAAAAGAATGAACTTTATGTTCCTGTAAGAGATGGAAAATGGTGGTTTTTGTATTTAAATGGAGAAAAATTTTTGGATGTGCCTTTTATTCAGCTTTTAGATATTAAGATTAGTGAAAATGGAGAGACTCTAGCATTAATTTGTTCAAAAAAATTCGGTAAATTCACTATATGTGTAAATGGATCATTTTGGAGAAAAAATTTCCCACTAATAGAAGATGTTGTGATTAGTCCAGATGGCTCTAAGGTATTAGCTGTTGTCCAAACTCACTATCCCTGTCTAAAACTAAACAAAATCATCCCAGAACCCAAGAGAAAGTTGATATTAAATGATCAGGAAATAACAGGATGTGTCCAAAAAGTCCTTTATCCAAAATTCTCTAAATCAAGTAGACATTTTGTGGCGTGTATAAAAAAGGATGAATATTATTTCGTATTAGTGGATAATAATATTCTTGATGTTAAGTTTAACCATATATTTGAACCTATTTTTGTAGAAGATTATCTAATCGTGTGGGGAATAATAAATAATAAACTCACTCAACTTATAAAAAAACTTTAATGGAGACTGTTATGAACATCATTTATAGCTTTTTAATAGGTCCTATGGCATGGATATCATTTAGCATATTAATTATAGGATTTATTATAAAAATTTTATATTTTTTCTTTCTATCTAAAAATAAAGATCCAGAAGTATTGAGGTATTATCATATAGGTTATGCATTTAGATCTATTGTTGCATGGAATATTCTTTTTTTAGCAAAAAGTTGGCGACAAAATATTCCCTTCACAATAGCTACTATCCTATTTCACATATCTATTTTTCTTATACCAATCTTTTTAACAGCACATGTAATACTAATACGAATGTCATGGGGAATAAGTTATTTTACATTATCAGAAACTATATCAGATATATTCACAGTTGTGGGTTTGATTTCTGCTGCTTATCTTTTTATAAGAAGAATAATAGACAAAAAAATAAGATATATAAGTACTTTTCAAGATTATTTTTTGATATGTTTGTGCTTCTTAGTACTTTTTACAGGTTTTGTTTCTTACCATCAATTCATTAATTATAAATTTTTTATTTGCACTCACATATTGTTAAGTGAGCTTCTAATTATTTTAATACCCATTACCAAATTATCACATATAATTTTTGCACCAATCTTAAGAGGATATATAGGATCTGAATTTGGACGAATAAGAAATGTCTATGATTGGTAAAATAATTCAACTATCTCAAAATATAGGAGTTTCTATTATGGAATCCATTGAAATAACAGATAGTCATCTGATTAAAGTTAGCCAACAAATATCTACTCAAGATATCAAAAATGCTGTTGATCAGGTGCTGAATAAAGAGAACGGCAGTAGATTAAAATTCTATCTATCATCATGTATTAACTGTGGCATGTGTTTTAATGCGTGTCATTTTTGTATATCCCACAACTTTGATCCCTACTATTCCCCTGTGGGGAAGGTAAAAAATACCTTAAAAAAAATAATAAAGAAAAATGGTGAAATAACACCAATTGAGATGGCAAAAATAGCTGAAATTGCCTTTACTGAATGCACTCTTTGTAAAAGATGTGTTCTGTATTGCCCTATGGGGATAGATACTGCTTATTTGATGTCTGTAGTAAGAAGGATTTGTTGTTTAATTGGGATGGTTCCCCAATATATTCAAGACACTGTAAATTCCCATGCTGCCTTTTTTAATCAAATGTGGGTAAAGGATGATGAATGGGTAGATACCCTAAAATGGCAGGAAGAAGAATTAAGAGGGGAATTTCCCTGGGGAGAAATCCCAATAGATAAGGTTGGTGCAGATTTTATGTACTCTGTCATTGCACCTGAACCCAAATTTAGCCCAGAGTTGATTTATTATATGTCCAGCATATTTAATATTGCAAAAGTAAATTGGACAATGTCATCTCAACCAGGCTGGGATAACAGTGACATGGCAATGTATGTAAGGGATGATACAATTTCTCAACAATTAAAACGTTCTCATTTTGAAGCAGCTTTGAAACTAAAATGTAATTATATTGTAATGTGTGAATGTGGACATGCATTTAGGTCCGTGTACGATACAATCAATAGACAGTTGGGATGGAAATATTATCCAATAAAGGTTATACATGCTGTAGAATTTTTAGCTTATCTATTAAAAAGAGGCAAAATAAAAATAAGAGAAAAAATAAAAGAGCCTGTTACGATTCATGATCCATGTAATATATCTAGAGGCAGAGGACTTCATAACCTGCTTAGAGAGGTTGTGTCTTATTTGTGTGAAAACATAATAGAAATGTATCCAAATAAAGAGCACAATATCTGTTGTGGAGCAGGGGGTGGTGTTATTAATTGTGGCCCAATATATAAAGAAAAAAGGGTAAAAGGCAATAAAGTAAAGGCAGAACAACTAAAAAAGACTGGGGCTAAGATTGTAATTGCACCCTGCCATAATTGTCATAGTGGACTTGAAGATATTGTACAATTTTATGAATTAGATATGAAAGTGAGATTTTTGGGAGAAATAATTTATAACTTAATGGAAAAACCCGTATAATCCTACTTATTAATCCACTTTTTCAACTTACGCCACAACGAGACTCTATCAATACCCATTATCTTTGCAGCCTGGGATTTATTGCCACCGCATTTTTTTAATACCCATAATATATAATCCCTCTCTATCTCCTCAAGTGTAGGGATGTCAGAATCATCCCTTCTAAAGGTATGAACCTCATACATCTGCACATAGTCTGGGAGTAGATCCACATCTATAACATCACCTTGAGCCAAAGCCACTGCTCGTTCTATTACATTTTCTAATTCCCTTACATTTCCAGGCCATGAATATTTTAATAATACATCCATTGCCTGTTTTGTAATATTTTTTACATTCTTTTCCATTTCCTTAGATTTTTGGCGTATAAAGTGATTAACCAGTAAAGGAATATCTTCTTTTCGTTCGCTCAAAGGTGGAAGCTTTATGGTCACGACGTTTAATCTATAGTACAAATCCTGTCTGAAATTTCCTTCTTCCACCTCTTTTTGAAGGTTTCTATGTGTTGCAGCAATGAATCTCACATCTACCTTAATAGGAGTTGTTCCTCCAACCCTTAATATTTCCCTTTCTTGAATTGCACGAAGCAGCTTCACCTGCATAGATAAGGGCATATCCCCCACTTCATCTAAAAAAAGGGTTCCACCATGTGCCACTTCAAGTAGTCCTTTTTTTACTGAATCAGCACCAGTATATGCCCCTTTTTCATGCCCAAATAGCTCATTTGCCATCAATTCTTCTGTAAGCGCACCACAATTAAAGGCAATAAAATTATTTTTTGCCCGTTTGCTCATCTGATGTATATATTTTGCAACAAGTTCCTTGCCTGTACCTGATTCCCCTAAGATCAACACATTTGCATCTGTGGGAGCCACTTGTTTTGCTGTATCCAGTGCAGATAAAAAAGGCTTTGACTTTCCAATTAAAACCACTGAACTCTTATTGTTAGACAATTTTTCTTTTAACTTAATATTTTCAAGCTGAAGCTCTCTTTTAGAAAGGGCTTGTTTTACTATCATCCTAACTTCATTCAATTTGTAAGGCTTGGCTATATAGTGAAATGCCCCACTTTTCATGGCCTCCACAGCAGAATCCACAGTGGCATAACCTGTAATCATTATAACTTCAGTATGTGGAAAATTCTCTTTTACATATCTAAGCACTTCCATTCCATCAATGCCTTCCATCTTCAGATCTGTAACAACAAGGTCAAACTCCTGTTCCTTCAATTTATCTATTGCTTCATATCCGCTGGGCACACTTGTTACCCTGTAACCTTCTTTAATCAAAATCCTCTCCAGATTTTTCCTGGCAATTTCTTCGTCTTCCACAACTAAAATCTCAAACTCTCTATTTTCCATGATTTTAACAAACCTCTATTTTTTATCTGGCAAAAATATGGTGAATTTTGTGCCTACCCCAACCTTACTCCAGACAGATATTGTCCCTCCATGTTGGCTAATTATACCCTGTGAAACAGATAAACCAAGCCCTGATCCCTTTCCTACTTCCTTTGTAGTAAAAAAAGGATCAAATATCTTTCCTATTATCTCTTCAGGGATCCCTGGTCCAGTATCTTCAACCTCTATTACCACCCCTTTTTGTTCTTCATCTCTTCTAGCCCTCACATATATATGTCCACCTGTTTTTTCCATGGCCTGTATTGCATTTAACAACAGATTTAAAAAAACCTGTTGTATGCGTCTGGGATCCACTTTTGCAGTGATGTGATCAGGGATATCTACATCAACATAGACATTGGCTGGTAATTCTCCTTGAATTAATTTTAATGTATTATTTACCAACTGACGTAAATTTTCTTCACTTACGCTAAATTCAGTCTCTCTTGAGAACTCCAGTAAACTTTTAACTATATCTTGTGCCCTATCAACCTGTTTCAAGGCCTCCCTCAAAAGCTCTTTTTGATATTCTATATCCCCTTCATCAATTTCTTCAAGAACAATCTGAAGAGAGGTAGATATGTTGTTCAAAGGATTATTGAGCTCATGTGCCACTCCAGAAGTCAATGTACCCAAAGCTGCCATCTTCTCACTTTGTACAAGTTGTTCATTTCTCCTTTTTATATCAGATAAAAGGGTATTTAGCCTTTCAGCCAGCCTTTCAAATTCATCTCCTGATTTAATATCTGGAATTAATTCATAATCACCTGTACTAATCTTCTTTATTGCATCCTCAATCTCTTTCAAGGGACAGATGACATTTATGATCAAAAAGATCAAAACAATTATTGTTGCACCAATCATTGAAAACACACTCAAGAATAGATAATCCCTGGACTTTTCAATAAGAATGCGTATGGCTCCCTTTTCCTTGTTTATTGCTTCCTCCAGTTTTGTTGTTATAATGTGTCCCTTTTGTCTTACATATTCCGCTTCTTTTAAATCAACGCTATACCCTGCCTCAACTTTTTGCTGGAGAGATTTAATGGCATTTTCATATTCTAACAGTATTTGTTGTACTATATCAAAATTGTGAAACTCCATGTATTCTTTATACTCTTTTAGTATAGTATTAATTAATGAATCTGATTTTCTTAAAAATTCCAGCGCAGTTTTTAAATAAACCTTATCACGAGTTATAAAAAAATTCTTTTCATGCCTTCTGGCTTCAAGTATATAGTTTAGTAAAGTTGTCTTTTTTTCTAATACTGCTATTTTATAGTTCAATTTATTATAGTTATAAAATCCATAAAAACAGATAAAGAAAGAAATAACAAAAAGTATAAAAAATGTAATTAAAATTTTATTTCTAAGACTAATTCTTAACATAGGAATTTATCACTCCCATAAATGAATATAAATGTCTGTTACATAGGATATTTGTTTTAATTTATTACAAAATTCAATTTTCATATCATCTAATATACTATTGTTCAATAGTCTTGTCTAACTAAGATGATACTGGATTTGCAGCCTGATATGCATCTATTTTTTCAGCAACTATTTTTCCAAAACTATAACTTTCTCTGGAGATAGTTATTATTGCCATTTATCCCTCCTCCTTTTATACTTATCATTTTCTACCAACAGCAAGACTGGGTTGATTATTGGATTCCATAAAAGAAATATAAGACAGACAATTCCACAACAAGGAACAAGACCGTCATTATACTTCCAGCCTTTGCATAATCAACAGTCCTATAACCACCAGGTCTCATAATAAGTGCATTCACCTGATGAGTGGGTAACACAAAGGTATTTGAAGCAGAAAGAGCCACTACAAGGGCAGCCATTCTTGGATCTGCTCCTGCCATTACAGCCATATTCATACATAAGGGTACCAGAAGTACTGTTGCACCCACATTGGATATGACAAGTGTAAAAAATGATGTTAGGACTGCCACTACTGTAAGAAGGACAATTGGTGAAGGCTTTCCAATTACTTCTAAAATCTTATGGGCAATAAAAGACGCTGTTCCTGTCTTTTCAAATGCAATACCCAAGGGAATAAGTCCTCCAAGTAAAAATACTGTCATCCAGTCAACGGACTGATACGCCTCATCCACTGTAAGGACACCAGTCAAGATCATTCCAAGGGCTCCAGACATAAGTGCCACAGACAACCTTACCTTAAAAAAGATAATTTGAAAAAGTGCAAGTGCCAGCCAAAACACAGCCCATTTTGCCTTTTGAGGTTTTAAAATTTCTCCTTCTAATGGTGATGCAAAACTAAGTGGTCTAGGTTGTGGCCTATTTTTTAAAATATGAAACTTTTCCCAGGGGCCAAAGAGCAAAAGGGTATCTCCCATGCTTAGTCTAATATTTGTAAGTCCAGCGTAAAAGATCTTGTTTCCCTTGAACAAGGCCACAGGATTTACACCAAATAATTCCTTAAATTTAACTTCGCTTAAGGTCTTACCAATTAACTCTGACCTTGGTGAAACTATGGTCTCAGCAAGTCCTGCATTTGTCCTTGCTAGATCTTCAGCAAAGACCTCTAACTGTGGCTTTAATACTAAATTTAATTCTCTTGTCAGTAGTTCTACATTTTTCTTTGCTCCAACAACTGCTATGACATCTCCGCCCTGTATTGTATCAGAAGATCTTGGCACCAAAGTCTTGTATTTCCTTTTATTTGAATAGATTCCCACAACTGTCACTAAAAAGCGCTCTCGAATTGCCAGCTCTTCCAATGTCTTTGCCTTACCAAAGTCTTCAGGAACTTCTAACTCAAAAACACTTTCAAGCCCTCTATATGCTTCCATCAATAAATCAGATATCCCTTTTTCGGCCTGTCCCTCTCGTGCTGGGAGTACATACTTGCCAAAAAAGGAGAAATAGATAATTGCAGTTGCCAATAGACAGATACCAATTGGAGTTTGAGTAAAAAGCCCAAAAGGTTTTAATTTTTGTCCATTTAAGACCATTAGATCATTTAGTAAAATGGTTGGACTTGCACCTACCAAAGTTATGGTACCTCCAATTATTGCACAGAAACCCATGGGCATGAGTATTCTAGATACTGGAACTCCGGTCCTTTTTGCTATTCTTTGAGCTGCTGGCAAAAATAGTGCTGCTGCTCCAATATTTTGCATCATGGATGAGATAATTCCTACTGTACCAGATATCAGGGTTATAATTCTCTTTTCGTTGTTGCCTGCCAGTTTTATTATTGGACTGGCAACCTTATTCATAACACCAGTTTTATCAAGTCCTGCACCAATTATAATTACCGCAATAATTGAAACAACTGCATTGGAACTTAAACCAGAAAATGCTTCATATGGAGTGACTAACCCCATAAGTGGTAAAAGCACCATCATCATAATTCCCACTACATCTACCCTTACCCATTCAGATACAAACAGGAAAATAACAAATCCTAAAACAATCATTGTAAGGAGCATGTCCTGCGTCATACTATCCTCCCCTTTCAACTAGAATAATTTGAACATTAGATAAAAAAATCCCCTCTTTTTTAAGAGAGGGTTTGAGAAAAACAAAAGGATTAAGGCGTCCTACCCATAAGATAATTATTTGCTTTTTTTATTTTCTTCCTTAAACAAAAAACAAATACCAAAAGTTACTATAACAAGTAAAATTTTTAAATAAAATGCCATATCCATTTTCCTATGTCACCTCCTTAACCAAATTATAAAAAAGGGCCAATCTCAGGCCCTTTTTTATACCATTGAATAAACACATACAGATGGTCTCTTACTTGCCCTATTTTCCGATGTACATGGTACAAAATCTCTTTCTTTATCTGATATAACAAATTCAATCCCTGGTATCTCTCTTTTGATCTCTTCTAGAGCATCATCTTTGTTCAAAAACTTCACTACATGTTCAAGCTCTATTCCTTGTTTTTCAGCAAGATCTCTAAAATTTTCTGCTGATAAGTTACATTTTTCCATAAATTCTTCTCTAAGTTTTCTCCTTTCATTACTTTTTACAGGTAAATCATCACCAATCGGAGCCGCATTTAGAGCAACAATTTTATAATTAAACTTTTTTGCCATCTCTATAGAATATTCAATCACATCTTTTCCAAAAGAATTGCCATTACCCACAACTAATAAAATGGACTTTACATCACCTAAAGAAGTATCTTTTTTCATACGCCGTTTCGCTTCGCCATGTTCTCCTTCCTCAGCAAATGCAACTGCCTCCTGGTATTTAATTATCTCTTCTTTTGCCTCATTTGCCTTTTTCTTGAATATATCAAAAAGCCCCATACCTAACCTCCTTTTAAAAATTATTAAGTTCCAACCATTATAATTGGTATGTCTACTTCTTTTTTCAACCTATCAAGATAAAATTGGCTTTTTTTATCCTTTTTAATAGCCAAAATTGCCATCAATATATCTTTATTTTTCCTTATAAAATCTTTTGTCTCTTTTAAGAATTCACCACTTTTTAACACTAGACGTGCATGGATTCCACAATTCTTCAACTTAGTAATATAAGGATGAAGATTCATAACTGCTTCATTTATAATCTCTTTGGCAATGTCATGCTGATTTTCTTCTGCAAAACCAACAGCAACATACACATCTTCCATCAAAGACTTTACAGCACCCAAAAGACTTTTTTTCCTGTTTAAAAAAGCTATCCCTTGATCTTTTGGCACAACCTCTAAGATTTCTACTTGTGAGTTTAAGGAGGTGGCCAGCTCCACTGTATAACTCACACTTTGTAGATCAGGATAGATACCATTACTGACCACCAATATCTTCCCCATCTCTTACCTCCTATTACTCAAAACCAAAATGTTACAATCTAATTTGTGGCCTTTGCTGTTTTTTCTCAATCCTTATCCCTTTTTCCACCCTCTTCTCTTTATCTTCATTCAAGATATTTACTGACTCCTCATGTAGATTTGCCTCTGCAAAGGTCACTGCTACCATAATCCTTTCAAGTTTTTTTAAAACTTTTTCTTTTTTCAACATCTTATACCCCCTTTTTTCTCTTTGCTACTGTATCAGCAAACAAGGTGCCAAATTTGCAACATATTGTTTTCATTAAAAATAATATTGTAACACCACATTTTACAGACATTATATTATTGCAAAATACAACATGATTATTTTTAAAATTCCATTTTATCATTTAAATTTAAATAGTTACCAACGCAACAATAAAAATGCAACAGTTTTAATATAAATGTTGCATCTTTAAACATTACAAAATCAACAATAAATACTTCACTTTTGGTGCTCTATAATTTAATATAAAAAGAAGAGACATCAATGACACTTTTTGGAGGTAGAATGATCTTTTTTAATAAAAAAGAGAATAAAGAAGCACCAGTTAAAAAATCAAATGAAGTGGAAGAAGGCTTCTCTGAACTTTCTAAGCTCAGAAAGGAAATAATGGAAAAAGATCTTCCTGATTATGTGGCAAAGGCTGCATTAAAGGAGTTAGACAGGATAAAATATGTCTCTGAATCTTCTGCAGAATACACAATTGGGATAAATTATATAGATTATCTTCTCTCTCTCCCCTGGAATACCTTAACCAAAGACAATCTTGATTTAAACAGGGCTGCTGAAATATTGGATATGTATCATTATGGGCTTCAAGAAATTAAAGACAGGATCTTGGAACACCTTGCTGTAAGGATCTTAAAGTCTCAAAAGAGATTTAAAATTTTAGTTGTGGATGATGAAAAGCTCACATGCATGAACATAAAGCATGTTTTAGAGAAAAAGGAATATGAGGTGTATGGAGCACTTAGTGGTGAAGAAGCATTAAACTATATAAACAAGATAAATTTTGATCTAATAATTACTGATCTTAAAATGAAGGAGGTTGATGGACTCTCAGTACTTGATGCTGCTAAAAAGGCAAGTCCTTCAACAGAAGTTATTATTATCACTGGTTATGCCACTGTATCCAGCGCAGTAGAGGCATTAAAAAAGGGATCTTTTCATTTTTTATCAAAACCAATCAAACTCGATGAGCTCATATCCACAGTTGAAAATGCATTAGAGAATCAGCTAGTTGAGTTTGAATCAAAAGGACCTATCTTATGTTTTGTTGGTCCTCCTGGAACTGGAAAAACATCTTTAGGAGCTGCAATTGCCAAAAGTATGAATAGAAACTTTATCATGATCTCTTTGGCTGGTGTAAAAGACGAAGCCCAGCTTAGAGGGCATAGGAGGAGTTATGTAGGCGCTCTTCCAGGTAGAATTATACAGGAGATAAGAAGGGCTGGATCCAAAAATCCTGTGTTTATGTTAGATGAAATAGATAAAATTGGACAGGATTTTAAAGGCGATCCCTCTGCACCTTTACTTGAAATCTTAGATCCGCACCAAAATAAAAACTTTGTGGACCATTACTTGGATATACCCTTTGATCTCTCAAAGGTAATGTTTATTGCAACAGCAAATACCACTGACACAATCCCAGCTCCACTTCTGGATCGATTGGAGATAATACCTGTTCATGGATACTTGGAAGAAGAAAAGATAGAAATTTGCAAAAGGCACTTAATATCAAGAGAAATAAAAGAAAATGGTTTAATAGACTACAATATAGTATTTGAACACGAAGCAATAAAAAAGATTATAAAAGAATATACAAAAGAAGCAGGGCTTAGGAACCTACACAGGCAAGTATCCTCTATACTTAGAAAAACTGCGAGAAAAATTGTGAATAAAGAGTTTGGTGAAAACAAAAATATAAAAATTACATCAAAGGATGTGGAAAATCTCCTTGGACCGCCCAAATATAAGCCCACTATATTAGATGTAAAAGATAGAGTTGGAGTGGCAACAGCCCTTGCATGGACCCCATATGGCGGTGAAATATTATTTATAGAATCAACGAAAATGCCAGGATCAGACAAACTAATTTTAACTGGATCTCTAGGCAATGTCTTAAAAGAATCAGCTCAAGCAGCACTTAGTTTTATCAAGTCCAATGCCCATCTATTTGATATTGATAATAATTTTTTTAAATCACACGATATACACATACACGTCCCAGCAGGTGCCATACCAAAGGATGGACCATCTGCTGGAGTGCCCATCTTCGCATCTCTAATCTCCCTAATAACAGGCAAAAAATGCAAAAGAGATATTGGACTTACAGGAGAGATTACTTTGTCAGGAAGAGTGTTACCAGTGGGAGGTATTAGAGAAAAATTACTTGCAGCAAAACTTGCTGGTATAAAAACTGTAATCTTTCCAGAAAAAAACGAGCCAGACTTTACTACAATCCCAAATTCCTTAACTCAAGACTTAAAAATTATCTTTATAAAAGAACTCATAGAAACAATGGATCTAGTTTTAATATAGATATTATTTAGTTAATAACACTTAATAACACTGATTTTTATTTTTTAATTATTATTTCTATCTAAAACACTGTTTATAAATTGTTTCATTTTTAAACATATTTTTTTGTTGACAGAATATAAAAAACTAGTTATAGGCTTTAAAAAAATATTGTTCTTTTTTTCACAAAAAAGAGTGCCTTTATGGTTAAAAAAATAACAAAAAATAAAATTGAAAATAGGAGGTAAAGGATTATGAGAAATAGGTTTGTTAACTCTATGATTCTCTTATTTATTTTGTTGTTTTTATTTTTTATAGTTCAGTATGGATTTTGTGCAGAAACTGCTAGTGCTAAAACTGCAGCTGCAACAAAGCCCTGGTGGTTTTGGCCAGCTATTCTTTTCATTTTCTGCTTTGTATTAGGTATAATTGCTGTATTAGCAGGTGTGGGAGGAGGAGTTTTATATGTGCCCTTGGTTTCAGCCTTTTTCCCATTTCATTTAGATTTTGTGAGAGGAGCAGGCCTTTTTGTTGCTCTTTCTGGAGCATTAGCTGCTGGACCAGGATTACTTAAACGAAACCTAGCAAATCTAAGATTGGCCCTTCCTGTTGCATTAATTGCTTCTACATCTGCCATTGGTGGTGCGTTTTTAGGTTTATCCCTCCCTACTAACATTGTCCAAATATTACTTGGAGCTACAATACTCTTTATAGCAGTATTATTACTTACTTCAAAAAATGTGGAATACCCTGTGGTAACTAAACAAGATGCCATTGGTCTCGCCCTTGGGTTACATGGTAGCTATTTAGAAGAGTCTACAGGACAAATTATTGAGTGGAAGACCAAAAATACCCTTGCTGGTCTTATTTTATTTATCTTTATAGGAACAGTGGCTGGTATGTTTGGTCTCGGGGCTGGTTGGGCAAATCTCCCTGTTTTAAATCTAGTTATGGGTGTACCTTTAAAGATCGCTGTTGCAACTAGTAAGTTTTTGCTCTCCATTACAGACACCTCTGCTGCCTGGATTTATTTAAATAGAGGTTGCGTGATTCCGCTTATTACTATCCCCTCTATTATTGGGCTTATGCTGGGATCTATTGTAGGAGTAAAAATCCTTGCTAAGGCCAAACCTGCCCTTATTCGTTATCTGGTAATAGGGGTACTTATATTTGCAGGGGGAAAAGCACTTTTAAAGGGTCTTGGTCATTAAAAAATAAAATATATCTTTGGAGGTATAATTATGAATAATAAGGTTAAAGTAAGACCAGAACAGCTTCTTTATGCTGAAATACTATTTTGGGGAAGTTGGGGAAGTATTGCACTTATGATTATAACATATCTATTATATATTTTTGGTATTATGGATCCTTATATACCAATAAAGACCATTGAGCACCTATGGCATCTTCCTGTAGATGAATTCTTAAAACAGACAAATATTCAACCTGGATGGACTTGGATAACAATGCTAGGGAAAGGAGATTTTTTAAATTTTATAGGAATTGCCATTCTAGGGGCACTTACAATAATTGGATACCTAACTTTGATACCAGCATACTTAAAAGAAGGTGAAAAAGTGTATACTGCAATTGCAACAGTTGAAGTATTGGTGTTACTATTAGCTGCATCAGGAATTTTGGGAAGTGGTGGACATTAATTTTAATATATAAAAGGAGAATTCATGGATCTATACACATCTGTGAATTCTCCTTCTTCTATCCTTTTTTCCTCTTTATCCAACTTTACACAACTTATGTTACATTATAACTTGCATCACTGCCCAATTTAATATATAAATAAATCAACTGTTTTTAACAGCAACTATAAAACCCAGCAAGATGACAAAACCATGCAAGTGTCTAATATTTTGCATTATAAAAACAAATATCCAACTATTGGAAAAAATGTATTTATTGCACACAATGCCTGTGTAATAGGGGATGTTGTTATTGGAGATTTCTCAAGTATATGGTTTTATACCTTAATAAGGGGAGATGTAAATTTTATAAGAATAGGAAGTAAGACAAATATTCAGGACCACTGCACATTGCATGTTACCACAGAGAAATTTCCTTTACATATTGGCAATATGGTCACCATTGGTCATAGAGCAGTGGTTCATGGATGCACAATTGATGATGAATGTCTCATTGGAATGGGTGCCATAATTATGGACGGAGCTCATATTGAAAAACACTCAATTGTTGCTGGAGGTTCTGTTGTAACACCTGGTATGAAGGTAAAATCAGGCACACTGGTTGCTGGAATTCCAGCCAAAGTAAAGAGGAACCTTGAAACAAAAGAGATTGAAAATATCATAAACACAGCAAAACACTATGTAAAAATTGCATCCAATTATAAATAATAACTTGTATTGTCTACTAAATTTTGAAAGATTTAACACCTTCAAAACCTATTTCATATCTAAAAGAAAGCACATTACCTCAGGAAAAATAAGAGTGTCCTTTTTTAAAATGACATATCTTTAAATCAACTTCTTTATCTTGGGTCAATGTTTTTATCTTGCACTACTTTAAAAAATCATAAAAATTTATATTGCAAAATTATAACCAAGTTATTAAAGTCTTTTTATAGAATTTCATATAAAAAACTAAAGGAAGGGATGTTATGAAGATAAAATTCTTAGGAGCAGCCAGGACTGTCACTGGCTCCTGTTTTCAGATCCAATTAAATAATCATAAATTTTGCATTGACTGTGGACTGCATCAAGGAAACAAAGAGATTGAAGAAAGAAATAGACTTACAGATTTATATGATATTAAAAACATAGAATTTATTATATTAACTCATGCACACATAGACCATTCAGGACTTATTCCAAAGTTTGTAAAAGAGGGATTTAAAGGCGAAATCTACACCACACATCCCACAATGGATCTATTAACAATAATGTTAAAAGACAGTGCCCATGTTCAGCAAGCAGAAATTGAATGGTTGAACAAAAAGAGAAAAAGACAAGGAAAATCCCTTTTAGAACCCCTTTATACAGAAATAGATGCAGACAATTCTATACCACTTATACGCACAATAAATTATGGACAAATGTTTTCACCGTGTAAGGGGTTAGAGGTTATATTACATGATGCAGGCCACATATTGGGATCAGCTATAATAGAGACAAAAATAACAGAGCAGGACAAAAAATATAGTGTGGTATTTTCTGGGGATTTAGGCAGACCAAACCAATTTATAGTAAAAAATCCATCAAAGATAGATTATGCAGATTTTTTATTCTTAGAATCCACCTATGGCAATAGACTCCATAAAAATGAAGAACAGACTCTAGATGAACTAGCTGAGGCAATAAATTATAGTTATAAAAACAACGAAAAGACTATAATACCAGCCTTTGCAGTGGAGAGGACCCAGGAACTTATATATGCCCTCTATTATCTTATTAAAAAGAAAAAGATACCTGAGTCTATACCTGTTTATCTTGACAGCCCACTTGCAATAAATGCCACAAAGATATTTGACAAATATCACAGTTATTTTGATGAAGAATCAAAGGAGCTCTTTAAAAAAGGAGAAAATCCTCTAAAACTGCAAAACCTCAAATTTTCTCTTTCTACAGAAGATTCCATTAGGCTTAATAACTTAAATGAACCAGCTATAATAATCTCAGCTAGTGGAATGGCAAATGCTGGTAGGATTAAACACCACTTAAAACACAATCTATGGAGACGCGGAGCAAGTATAGTATTCGTGGGCTTTCAGGCTCAGGGAACCCTGGGAAGAAGAATTGTAGATGGAGCAGAGGTTGTAAAGATATTTGGAGAAGAAGTTGAGATCCATGCAAAGGTCTTTACCATTAACGGATTCTCTGCACATGCTGATCAAAGACAGATCCTTCAGTGGCTTGAAAATTTTAAAAATCCTAACATGAAGATATTTCTTGTACATGGAGAGTATAAATCTCAAAAAGTTTTAAAAGAAAAGATCCAGGAAAAATTTCCCTTTGAAGTTTATATACCTGATTATCTGGAAGAAATAGAAATTCTTACAGATAAGATCACAAGTGAGATAAAAGAAGAAGAAAAGAAGATCAAGGAAGTAACAATAGATTGGGATTTTTTAATTGATGAAATAAAACAAAAACTAGATGCCCTTACCCAGAAAAAAGAAAGACTTTCAGCATTAGATTGGGTAGTGCAATCAGAACTTAGAGAAGAGATATTAGAGGTAAATTATCGCCTTTCAAAGTTAATATCTTCTGTTTAAATCAATTAAATATATCAAAAATGGCAACTTAAGTTAGTTGCCATTTTTTACAATCTTTTCAAAAGCTGCCTAGCTCCCATAAGTGTGGGATCCCAAACTGGGCCAAAAGGAGGGGCATAGGCAAGGTCACACTGAAAATACTCTTTCACTGTGAACTTTGCATGTAATGCCACTGCAATGGAATTGATCCTATGTGCAACACCCTCTTCACCAACCATCTGTGCTCCAAGTAACCTTCCCGTGCCTTTATCTCCAACCATGTGGATTAAAATCTTTTTTGCACCAGGATGACGGTGTGCCCTTGACGAACTTCTGATGGTCACAGAAACTGGGTCAAAGCCATATTTTTTAGCCTCTTGGGCATTTAACCCTGTCCTGGCAACCTGAAAACCAAAGACCTTAAAAACCGCTGTGCCAACTATGCCATCAAATGTCTCTTTTTTCCCTGCAATATTATCAGCAGCAATGATCCCACCCCTATTTGCAAGCAAGGCAAGAGGAACATAAGTCTTTTTTCCAGTAATCACATTATATGTATCAGCGCAATCCCCTGCAGCATATATATCATTATCTGAAGTTTTAAATGTCTTATCAACAGCTATGGAATCTTTTATTGATGTTTCCAACCCCGCACTCTTTGCCAGTTCACTATTTGGCGCAACACCCACTGCCATCAAAACCATATCACAATGAAGATCAAATCCATCACATATAACATGCAGTTTGTTATTATTTAGCTTTATTTCATTAATTTTGGAGAAATAGAGCTCAATACCTTTGTTCTCAACCTCTTGTTTTACCTTATCAGCAATCTCTTCACAAAAATTTGGCAAAAATCTGGGATTTGGTTTGACCATCTGAACTGATATATTCCAATTTCTAAGTGCTTCACACATCTCTAAACCAATATATCCCATACCAATTATTACTGCACTTTTTACACCTTTTTCCTGAATAAATTTTTTGATACGTCTAGCATCCTCAAGGTTTTTAAGTACAAAAACACCTGGCAAATTATTTCCTGGGATATCAAGTCTTATAGCCTTCGCACCTGTTGCAATTAATAATCTATCATATGGTTGTTCAAATTCACCTTTCTCATTTAAACCATATACTATCTTTTTTTGAGGATCTATCTTTATAATTTCATGATTTAGTCTTAGATCAATTCCCTGTTTTTCTCTAAATACTTTTGCTGGTCTAACAACCAAATCATCTATTTCTCTTGATGGATCTCCAATATTGTATGGCATTCCACATGCGCTATAAGATACATCCTTTGTCTTTTCAAAAACAATCACATTTGTATCTGGCATTATTCTTTTTAATCTAGATGCTGCAGACATACCTGCAGCATCTCCACCAATTATCACTACATCCATGATATTATACCCTTTAGCTCAACTTAAAGACAACTCTATCTCTATATTCTTCCTGTTTTCCCTTATTCCACATGGAAACAGGTCTATAATATCCCACTACCCTTGTATAGACTTCTGTCTCTTCTCCACATTTTGGGCATTTAAAATGTTCACCTTTTAGATAACCATGATTTTTACAAACAGAAAATGTTGGGGTTATTGATATATATGGAAGTTTTGTATTACTCATTGCCTTAATAATAAAATTTTTAAGACTGTGTAAATCTGTTACTGCCTCACCAAGATAAACATGAAACACTGTGCCTCCTGTATATAGTGGTTGCAATTCATTTTGATGTTCCAGTGCAGTGAATACATCATCTGTAAAGTCCACAGGAAGACAGGTAGAATTTGTATAATAGGGCTCATTATTACCAGATGTAATTATATCTTTATAAAGTCTTTTATCTATCCTTGCCAGTCTATAGCTAGCTCCCTCAGCAGGTGTTGCTTCTAAATTATATAAATTTCCTGTCTCTTCCTGAAAATCTTTAGTAAGTTCCCTCAGATGTTCCAGTGTCCTTTTCATTAATCTCATTCCAGCAGGTGTTTCTATTCCTTTTCCCAGAAGATTCAAACATGCCTCGTGACCACCAATGATTCCTATTGTGGAAAAATGATTTTTCAATCCATTTTTTAAATATCTCTTGGAATATGGAAACATACCTTTCTCTAAATTATCAGACACCCATTTTCTCTTAAACTCTAAAGATTGTTTAGCAAGCTCTGCGTATTCAGTTACCAGATCCAAAAAGTCCTCCTCGCCCTGTGCAAGATATGCAAGCTTTGGCAAATTAATGGTGACCACTCCAATTGAACCTGTTAGATCCCCTGCTCCAAAAAGCCCTCCTGTCCTCTTCTTTAGTTCCCTTAAATCCATCTGCAATCTACAACACATTGACCTTACATCTTCTGGCTTTAGATCAGAATTTATAAAGTTTTGAAAATATGGAACACCATATTTGGCTGTGAGTTTTAGAAGAAGTTCTCCTACCTCAGAATCCCATGGAAAATCTTTAGTCACATTATATGTTGGAATTGGAAAGCTAAAGATACGTCCATGATAGTCTCCTTCAAGCATGGTTTCCAAAAAGGCCCTATTTATCATTTCCATCTCTTTTTCATATTCACCATAGGTGCTATTGTGAAGCTTCCCATCAATTATCACTGCCTCATTTGCAAGGTGCTCAGGCGGGATCAAATCAAAGGTCACATTGGTAAAAGGAGACTGCCCACCCCATCTAGAGGTGGTATTCAAGTTAAATATGAACTTCTGTATAGATTGTTTTACCTCTTTATATGTGAGTTTATCCTTTCTTATAAAAGGCGCTAGGTATGTATCCACATTGTTAAATGCCTGGGCTCCAGCCCACTCATTTTGGAGTGTGCCTAAAAAATTCACCATCTGACCTAATGCAGAATCAAAGTGCTTTGCAGGCCCTGCGGAACATCTGCCTTCTAAATTAAATCCCTCAAGCAGCAGATCCCTCAGACTCCATCCAGCACAATACCCTGCCAAGCCAAAAGAGAGATCATGGATATGAATATATGCATGTTCATGGGCAAGTCTTATCTCCTCTGGATATTTTTCAAGTGCATACCTTGCCTGGACTGATCCAGAAAGATACAACATAAGCCCTTGAAATGAATGAGCCATGTTGGCATTTTCATTGACCCGCCAATCATCCTTAGAAAGATAATCATCTATTGTTTTCCCTATATTTAAAAAGGCTTCTGTTTGGGACCGAAGCTGTCTCCTCTGTTCTCTATATACTATGTATCTCTTTGCCACATGATATAATCTGTTTTCCATTAAGACCAATTCTACCATATCCTGCACTTGCTCTTGCTCTGGAATCTCTATGCCTAAAAGCTTTTTTTCTACCTTTATGGCCAATCTTTTTGCCAGTAATGGATCTTTTATTCCACTTGCATTAAGGGCCTTTAAAATGGCATTTGCAATCCTATCAACTGACCATGTCTCTATCCTCCCATCCCTCTTTTTTATTTTTTTGGGCTTATCCATTGTTTTTACTTTCTTCTCTCTATTTAAAGCAATCTCTAAACTCATATCCATCTCCCTTTACCTTATATTCAATAAGAAAATAAATCCCCCGAAACTCCAGAGCCCTTACTCTTCATATCTTTGTTTTATAAAAAATCTAAAAAAATGGATAAACAAAATAGGATAGTTCCCTACATCTTCCGCTATCTATGCATCTTTAAACCCAATATTACTAACTTCTCTATATTCTTGAAGTATGAGGTCAAAGCCTTTTGGTAGATAAGTCTTTATAATACGAATATCCTCTTGTGTCAAAAAGGGTACTTTTGTGGTTCTGAAAATAAATTTAGAGGGATAGGAATTTGCCATTTCAAAAATTTTATAAAAATTTTTTTTGACCTCTCTTTCTGTGATCTTATTGCCTGTAAGTATTGGATATTTTTCAAAAGGCCCTTTTATATCAACAGCAAAAAGATCAACCATTTTTTCTTCAAGTAATGTTTTAATTATATCTGGCTTTGAACCATTTGTATCAAGCTTAACCTTAAAGCCCAGTTTCCTGATCTCAGAAATGAGCTCATGTAGATGATTAAATATGGTTGGTTCTCCTCCTGATATAACAACACCATCAATCCACATCTGCTTTTTAACAAGATATGAAAATATGTTATCAATGGGAATAGTAGGGCATCTTTCAGGGAAAAAGGCAATATCTTTGTTATGACAGGTTGGACACCTGAAATTGCAACCACCCAAAAAAATCACACTTGTGACAAGAGATGGCCAATCACATAGGCTTACTGGCTGAAATCCCTTAACAAGACTCCACTTCACACATCTGCCTTTTTACACCATTTTTTTGTTTATCTTCAAATTCAAACACAAATGTAGCATCACCTTCTCTTCTTTCAACAGACACATATACCACTCCACCATGTTCCAATCTACCAAAGAGTATTTCATCTGTAAGTGGATTTGCTATCTCCTTTTGAATAACACGTCTTAGAGGCCTTGCCCCATAGTCTGGATCAAAACCTTTTTCAGCCAAAACCTCTCTAGCTTCTTCAGTCAATTTCACAACAACCTTTTTGTCCCTTATTTGTTCATTTAACTCCCTAATAAACTTATCCACAATCTTTTTCATGAGATCTTTTGATAGAGGTCTGAATGGAATTATGGCGTCCAATCTATTTCTAAACTCAGGGGAGAAATATCTTTGTGCAGCTTTGATCCCTTTATGAGACTTATCCTCTATCTCGCCTTTTGCAAATCCAATGGAAGAAGTGGACATCTCTCTTGCACCAATATTTGATGTCATAAGGAGGATTACATGTCTAAAATCTGCTTTTCTTCCTGTATTATCAGTCAAAGTAGCATAGTCCATTACCTGTAATAGTATATTAAACAGATCTGGATGTGCCTTTTCTATCTCATCTAACAATAGCACACTCTGGGGATGTTTTCTGATAGCATCAGTCAAAAGTCCTCCTTGATCAAATCCAATATATCCAGGGGGAGCACCAATTAACCTCGCCACTGAATGCTGCTCCATATATTCACTCATATCAAATCTGAGAAAATTGATCCCCAATATATTGGCCAGCTGTCTTGCAAGCTCTGTCTTTCCAACTCCAGTTGGTCCAACAAATAAAAAGCTCCCAATTGGTTTATTTGGTTCTCTAAGCCCCGCCCTTGCCCTTTTAATAGCCGCAACCACCTGCTTTACTGCCTCATCTTGACCATACACAACCTTTAACAATTCTTGTTCTAAAGATTTTAACCTATTCTTGTCTGACCTCTCTACACTCTTTATTGGCACCCTGGCCATCTTTGCAACAACAGTCTCCACATCCTTTACACCAACAACCTTTCTATCCTTTTTGTGCAGAGTCAAATGAGCACCACATTCATCAATTACATCTATTGCCTTGTCAGGCAAAAACCTGTCAGGCAGATATTTGATACTCAAATCAACTGCAGCCTCTAACGCCTTATTTGTGTAAGAAATATTGTGAAATTGTTCATAATATTTTTTTAGGCCTTTTAAAATCTCAATAGTTTCTTCACGTGATGGCTCCTCAATATCTATCTTCTGAAAACGCCTAGATAAAGCCCTGTCTTTTTCAAATAGGTTTTTGTATTCCTCATAGGTTGTTGACCCAATACATCTAATCTCACCAGATGCCAAAACAGGTTTTAATATATTTGATGCATCCAAAGATCCACCACTGCTTGCACCAGCACCCACTACTGTGTGTATCTCATCAATGAACAATATCACATTATCTCTTTTTTTTTGCAATTCATTTATTATGCCCTTGAGTCTTGCCTCAAAATCTCCCCTGAACTTGGTGCCAGCGATTAAAGATCCCATATCAAGGGCATAGATGGTGGTATCTAGAAAACGTTCAGGTACCTCACCTTTGGCAATCTTATATGCAAGACCCTCTGCAAGGGCAGTCTTTCCCACCCCTGGCTCTCCAACAAAGAGTGGATTGTTCTTTCGTCTTCTGCACAATATTTGAATGGTCCTCTCAAGTTCTTTTTTGCGACCAATCAAGGGATCAATAAGACCCATTTTTGCCTTTAACACAAGGTTTTGGGTATATTTTTCTAAAAATGACTCACCTTTTTTTTGAAAAGGTTGTTGTGTTTTTGGGCCATGGGATATATATTCTAAAATATCTAACCTCTCTACTCCATGACTTTTTAAAAAATATACTGCATATGAATCTGTTTCTTCCATTGCTGCCGCCAAAAAATCCCCAGGTTCCACCTCTTTTTTGTCTGCTGATTGCACATGAATAATTGCCCGCTGAAGAACCCTCTGAACAGCCAATGTCTGGATAACCTCTTTTCCAGAAGTATGGGGATATGACTCTAAATTGTCAGCAAAATATCTCTCTAGCTGTCTTTTTAAACGAGATAAATCTACCCCGCAATTTACTAAAATATCTTTGCCTTCAGGCACCAAAAGATATGCATACAACACATGCTCCAAGGTCAAAAATTCGTGATGTCGTATTCGTACTTCCCTGATTGCAAGGGCAAAAATCTTTTCTAACTCTCTACTTAACATATTAAACCTCTTCTATGGTGCATTTTAAAGGAAAACCTTCCTTTCTAGCCATGTTATGAACAAGGGCCACCTTTGTTTCAGCTATTTCATAGGGATAGACCCCACACACACCTATTCCCGTATGGTGAATATTGAGCATAATCCTTACTGCCTCAGCCTTGGGCTTGTGAAACACTGTCATCAACACCCTAACAACAAACTCCATTGTTGTATAGTCATCGTTGTGCATTAAAACCTTATACTTTGGTGGCTCTTTCAGCTCCTCATCCACAGATACATCTTCTTGGAGTTCTGGTAGCTCTTTAATATCCATGTTCCAAAACTCCATTTAAATCTTGTCTTATTTTTTTCCACTCTTCAAATGTAAAATTATCATCTGGGGCAAGCCCCAACTCTTTTCTCTTCTCTCTATTGATTTCATGATAATTTCTAATATCTTTTTTCTGTAAATCAAGGCCAATCTCTCTTGCAACCTCTATTATATCCATATCGCCTTTTGTTTCAACCTCTAAATAATCCCCAAATGGAAGTATATCTAGACACACTACTACATCCTCTTTTTCCCACTTCTCTCTTATTTTTTCATATTTAAATGATACAGCTAATCCCAAATTTTTTAAAATCACAATCAAGTTATCTCTGTTTTTGATTTCAGTCTCTATCTCTTCCATGGACTTAAGATCAGAATCAGACGCATCTGTTGGTTGTTTAAAGCATAAGATATGTCTGTCTCTAATACTTCTTAACCTGAGCAATTTTTTTTGGGTTTTCAATCTTTTATCTTGAAAGTCAAAAACAACATTCTCTTCAAAATACCTGTCCACAAAATTAAAACCCAGCTCTTTTAACCTATCTCTAATATGGTGAAAATTGTCTATTGAAAATTTGATCTCTTTCTCTGTTGCCATGGTTTCAATCTATAAAAGCAAAGGATTTTCATCAAGAGAAAAGTGCTTATCTTATAATAAATAAACTTCTCATATCCTTTTTAAAAAATTTTTATGCCTTTCTTTTAAACATCTTTTCTAACATATTTTTCTCAATAATTATATTTGTTGGCCTTCCATGTGGACAAAAATCTCTATTTTCACATTTTAACCATTCTTTAATCAACTGTTCTGTTTCGTGATCTGTTAAATATTGACCTGCCTTTATTGCCCTTTTACATGCTATTATCTCTATAAAATCATCTATCTTGATCTTACCACCCAAAAAAAACTCTGTTAAACACTCTTTAGTCTCTTTTATATCAAGAAATGAAGGATATGAGGTGATTATTAGCTTATCATTTTCTATTTTTCCCTGAAAACCACTTTGTTCAAGAAAGATCTTTATATCTTTCTCATCTATGTCTCTATAGAGTTTAATCTCAATTGGATTTAGGAGTCTTTGCTGCGCTCTTTTTATCTTGTTTTTAAAATTTTCAAACAAGATTCTTTCATGTACAGCATGTTGGTCTAAAATTATTAGCCTCTCATCTTCTTTTATTACAATATAAGTATTTGCTATCTGACCAATATATATAAATTTTTCTTTTGTTTTTTTTCTCTCCTCTTTAAAAACTTTATTTATAGAAAATAGATAATCTTTGTCAAAACTATCTTCTTTGACTGCTAGTATATCCTTATTAAAATGATAATTAGTTTTTAGCTCACTCTTCTGCCCATTTAAATCTATTTTATCCTGTTTTTTATTTTCAAAAAAAGATGCATATATCTTATCTAAAGCTCCCTTTACTGCCCTATATACAATGGAAATTATATAAGATTCATCTCTAAATTTAACTTCCATCTTTGCTGGATGAACATTTACATCTACTTCATTAAAAGGCATATCTATAAATATTACTCCGCAAGGATATTCTCTACCAAGTATCTTGCCAGAATATGCCTGCTTTAAGGCCTTAAGCAAAAGTTTATCTTTAATTGGTCTTTTGTTCACATAAAATATGATCCGATCTCCCCTAGCCTGTGGATACTTTGGATCACCTACATATCCATAAACCCTATAATCCCCTTCTACTAGTTGAACTTCCCTGAAATTTGACACAAGCCTAGCTGGCCATATGTTTGACAGTCTAGTCAAGAAATCCTCTCCCTTAAAAAAATTCAACACTTGTTTCCCCTCCCTGACAAACACAAAATCCTTGTCTAAATGGCACAATGCTATTTTATAAAAGATCTCCTGACACTTTTTTGCCTCCACATTTTTGGATTTCATAAACTTAAGTCTTGCAGGGACCTTCAAAAAAAGATCTCTAACCTCCACCTTTGTCCCCTTATTCATTGCACACACAGATATTTCTTGCTCTTCCCCAAAGATCACCTCTATAACATGACCATATTCGTCTTTTTCTGTTTTGGAACATATCTTTAAATGAGACACAGACCCAATAGATGGAAGGGCCTCTCCCCTAAAACCAAAGGATGAAATAGCAAATAAGTCCTCGTGGGAATATAATTTACTTGTTGCATGTCTTTTTACAGCAAGCCTTAAATCATCTTTATCCATCCCTATACCATTGTCTTGAACCACAATCAAAATATCTCCTCCCCCCTGTATCTCACAATAAATATTGTCAGCCCCAGCATCTAAGCTATTTTCTATTAGTTCTTTAATCACATTTGCAGGGCGCTCCACCACCTCTCCTGCTGCTATCATATTTTGCACATGTTTGGGTAAGATTTTGATATTTGGCATAAATCTATCCTTGTCTAAATTATTGCAATCTAAATCCTTGATTTATCTCTCCTAAAGATCCCAGAGAAATATAAATCACTACCCTATCTTCATCCTGGGTGTGATCAAACTCAGTTGATATGCTCCAACACTGATGTCTATATCTAACTATAGCCCATGTCTTTACCACCTCATCCCTGTATAAATCTTTCTCATTTTCAAAAGAAAATTCCCACTTATTGTTTAAATTAAAGGTTCCTCCAAATGATATGGTGGATAATTTCTCTTGATTGAGCCTATGAATATCATCTGTTAATTTTCTTTGATAATTATAGGAGGTATGCAAATTCAAATTAGTTATTGGCCTTATTTCAAATCTATTTTCCAGCTCTGTGATCCCCTTTATATATGGAGAAAACCACAAATTTCCGGTTAAGGACAAATTTTCAACAGGAATTAATCTATATTCTAACCGCACATCACTAAAAGGCCTTTTTGGATATGTGTGAAGATCCTTCTCTCTACCCGCCTCTTTAAGATCATATTTTTGGGAAATCTTTAACTTTGCTATATCTCTATATTTTTTTGCACCATTTTCATTAGTGGTCTTTAAGGTAAAAATATTATCCAGGCTATAACTTATATATTCTTCTCTGGTATAGGAATCAACAGAATCAAAACGTGGTAGATCATCCCTGGTCCTTAAAAACCTGTGAAAATAACCTAATTCAGGGTTAACCATATGCCTCACTGCAATCTGATCTATACCATTTTTCCCAAACCTAAAGACTCTGTATAATTGTGTTGAATAATCAATATTTGTTTCCAATAAAAATCTATTTTCAAAATTCTGCATATCATTGCCCACTGTATCATCTAAAAAATAACTTGTGTTTCTTAAGGCAATTGATGGAATAATAGTTCCATATATAAAGGATAATGTTTTACTTACTTTTGGATATAAATCTACCCTTGTGCCTTTAGTTGAATATCTTCTATAAAAATATGTTGCAGCGCTATGTGCTTCTAAATCGAACTTGTCATCTAATATTGGCGTTTTATATAAATTAAAGCCAATTTCTGGAAGAGTTTGAACAGTTGTATCCTTTGTTGGATCTAGATTGTGATTTTTATATCTCACATCTTCCCTATATATGGTCTTAAAATAAAGAGAACCAAGATTTATATTTTTTGTCAATGTAAGAAAATTTTCTCTAATCAAACTGTCTTTGTTTAAAATATCCCTTCCAAATGCATCCTTAAAACTTGCTCTACTAGACTCATATCCAAGATAACCAGAATCAAATTCCCTTAAATAGTCCTGATCTGATACATAGTCTATATCCATCTTTAGATCTATATCTGGATTAAGAAAATAAGAATTTATCTTTCCTCTAATCCAATACCTATTCTTATTTGGTCTAATCAGTCCCTCCTCATAAGAGTAAGGAGCGTCTGTTTCAGTGTTATAATCAACTTTATCATGTAGATAACTCACCATAACAAGACCTTTTGTCTTTAAATTTGGGGCAAATCTATATTCTACCCCCAAAAGTTTTCCCCTCTTTGTCAAATATCCTGGGTAAAAGGTCACATCTTGTTCTTCTGATAAAACATGATAATATGGCAATATACCTCCTCTTCCATCCCTTGAAGAAGAAACAAATTCTGGAATTAAAAATCCTGATTTTCTCTTTACTAATACAGGAAGTTGCAGATAAGGAAAATAAAATACCTTATGTTTTTTGATTTCAAAAAATACATGTCTTAACCGTGCCTCACCATCCTCATCAATACGACCTTTTTTTATCCACAATGACCAATCTGGCACCCTAGAATCACAACCTGTGATCTCTGTGTCTTTAAAAACAAAGGTCTTATTTCCTGTTTTCTCCATCAATTTCCCTCTAAAATATAGGTGAGGAACAGAATAAAATATCTCCCCCCCTCTGATCCATCCAGTGGAATTAGTAACATATACCTCTATCTCATCTCCTGAAATAATGTTGCCATTCCAATTAGCAGATACATTTTTTTTCAAATATATTATCCTGTTCTTTTTATCATATTTTCCATAATCAGCTCTTATTTTATAATCCTCAGAGCTCAAATACACATTCCCAAATGCCTCTATAATCTCTTGTTCGCTATGATATTTAACTCTATCTGCAGTCATGTGAAAAGGAGATCTTTTTAACGTTAACTTTAAAACATTATCTTTTGCATTGGCAATTTTAAAAGTAATCAAGAAAAATAAACAGACAAATAAAAAGCATTTTTGCATAAATTACCCCACTACTTCTTCAATGTAATCTTCAAATTATCAAAAAGCTCTTTGACCATATCTCTATTATAATTTTTTACTTCAACAGGATAGGGAATATTTTTTACAAATGTGTAGAGTCTTTTTTCTCTTATGATTTTTTTTACAACATAATAAGATTCATTTTCTATAATAGGTCTTTTTAAAAAATTTATTACTCTAGCTAACCTGAATAATGTAATAAAATCTTGTGTTGTTAAAGAATTGTTCCATGGATATGCAGCAGAAGAGCATAAAAGATAGGGACTTTTGTCTAAAAAAAATCCTTTTTCTTCAAATCCCAAAATCCCAGGAACAGGATAAAACACAGAAAGACCAACCCTAACTCTTTCTCCTAACTGAGCTAAAAATATAAGATTTTTTATACTATCTTTCCAAGACTCACCTCTAAATCCAGCAATAAAATACACAATTGTTTCAATATCTTGTTCCTTTAAATAATCCACTAGCTCAATAAATTTATCCCTTAAAAATGTCCTTTTTTGTTCCAATAATATCCTTTTATTTACATTAACGATTGATAAATTAAATTGTCTAAAACCCAAGTTTATCATTGTTTGTAGGGTATCTATGTCTAATTCCCTATAATCAATGCCATTTTCACAACTAAATAGGACTTTTGAATATCTACTTTTGATCTTTTGCAACACCTCAAAAAAAGACTCTTTTTTTAATAAGACATTGTCATCTTCAAAATTAAATAAAAAAATTTTTGAGTTATCTTCATCAGGCAAGATATCCATCAATAGGTTGGAATCCACCTCCCTTAATTTTCTGCCATGTACCAATGCAACAGAACAAAAGCCGCAATTTTTTGGACATCCCCTTGTTAGATAAGTAGAAAAATATGAAACTCTTTTCGTATTCTTTGTGTTTACCACCGAAGGTATCAAATCAAATCTGACATCCCTTCCAAAAAACTCAGGTATGGCGATTTCAGCTTCTTTTGTTAAAACTGAGTAAAAAAGCCCTGTATTTTCAAAGTATTCTGGGAATACTGATACACCTGCACCACCAACGATTATTTTAATATTTTTGTCTTTTTTCGTGATTTCTTCTGCAACTCTTATAGTGGATTTTGTATAACAAAATGCAAAACATGAAATAAAGACTAAATCAGGAGAATTAAGTAAAATAAGTTCTGCTGCTTTTTTATAATCTGGTCCAAATCTCTTGTATGTGGTAAAATAAGAAAAAGGCCCTACTTCACCATCAATTATAAAATCTTTTAAGTACCTAAGTTCATCTGGTATTTGGATTATTCTGGGCTTTTTGGTATTAGGAAATATATATAGATCAACTAAATATCCCAAGGATTTCAAAATCCTTGCTACAATATGAGCACCTAAAAAACTGCCCCTATGGGGAGTGTAATAAAAATCCTCTATAGGTGGTACCACTACAGCACATCTCATAAAATGAAACAATATATTTTATTTATCAAACTAAAGTTCCGAAAATTGCATGCTGGTTTGTATTATGAGTTTCTTAGTTATTGATAAGTCCCATAACTTTGTATGAAAAAAAATTGAGTGGTCACAGATAATTTCCTAATAGCTGATTTGCAAACACTCTTTAAGGAGGAAAATTACCTGTGAACAACAACTTTATCGCTCAATTTTCAAAAAATATCAAGTTTTCCCATTCATCTTTTGATCGTGTTATCCTTCGCGGTGACATTTTAGACAGACAACTTGCTCTCATCAAAGAATTGCTTAAAATCAAATACTCTTCTTTTGGATTTAAAACTTGTAAACTCAGAAATGCTCTAATCAACTACTTCCGAAATCCCTCTCAAATGTTTAAAGAAAGAGTGTCTACGAGTCCACTGCCCTATCTCCCTCAGTGATGCCAGGAGAATAGTAGGTGATTTTGTAGAATACTATAATTCTAAACGTCTTCATAGCGCCATAGGATATATAACGCCAAAAGATAAGCTTGAAGGAAGAGATAAAGAGATATTTGAAGAACGAGATCGTAAACTTTATGAGGCTAGAGAACGTAGAAAAGTAATGTGTCAAAAGAGAAAAATAATTGTCCCTTCGCCAGAGGTAAAGGAAGAGTCGGCGTCCCCCCGCCGTCGGCACTTTCAGAATCAACATACGAAAAATGGGTGTCAAGGATGCGCCAAAGGCGCACCTGAAAGGCTTGTCCTTGACAACCCTTTGATGTGTGTTACAGGGACATCTGTCTTTTATAGGCCTTTTTGTAAATTAAAACTAGCTTATTTTTATCCGGGAAAATTCCATTTCACGCTGAACCAAGACAATTAAAGTTGGAATTTTTTCAGAAAAAGACAAGCTCCCCTTGCAAGCCATAAAACTTTAAATTATTTATTTTACTTCAAAGCCAAACAATGGGCTGAATCAATGGGATTTCAAGAAGCAATTATATTAAATAAAGATGGTTCTATAACATAATAACAAAAAAGATATACCCTGATGAACTTCCAAAATTTCAAGAAATAATAATGACAAACTCATTCATAGGTGCATTGTCAGCCCAAGTTATTGACAATAAATTTTTTATAACAATGAAAAGAAGTTGAGTCTTAAGTTATATAACTATTTTTTTACATAAAAAATATAAGGTGGATATGTCATGAAAATATTTATACTTGGCGCAGGTGCATTAGGCAGCTTGCTTGGTGCCAGGTTATCAAAAACAAATGAGGTTCTTCTATACTCTACTAATAAAAAACATATTCGAAATATCCAAAAAAATGGTCTTAAAATTGAAGAATTAGATGGCAAAATAGACATATTTAAATTAGATGCTGTTTTTCATAAAGATCAAATAGATTTTGATCCTGATCTAGTATTAATAACACTCAAGACATATTCGTTGGAGAAAGGTTTAAAAGATATATATAACAAATTTTCACCAGATACTTTATACCTTACCCTTCAAAACGGAATAGGTAATATTGAAAAAATCTGTTCTTTTATTTCAAAATCTTATGTTATAGCAGGTACAACAGGACAGGGAGCTACATTGATACAACCTGGATTTATTAAACATGGTGGTAATGGAATAACTTATATTGGAGAAATATCTGGTGAAATTACAGAAAGAATAAACAAGATTGTGGAGAATTTTAATGCTTGTGATCTTGAAACCTATGTTACAGATAATATAAAAAATCATATATGGAAAAAATTATTGATCAACATAGGAATAAATGCAATTACTGCAATTGCCAAAGTAAAAAATGGCTATATTGCAAGTTCTAAATGGGCCAGGGAAATATCACAAGATGCAGTATTGGAGGCATTAAAAGTTGCTAGAGCAATGGGTATAGATATCGATAATGATATTTTTGAGCTAGTAGTTGATATAGCAAAAAAGACTCAAAAAAATATCTCATCAATGCATCAAGATATTATAAATAAAAAACAGACTGAAATTGATTCAATTAATGGAGCAATAGTGGAATATGGCAAAAAATTTGACATAAATACGCCTGTAAACAAGGTCCTTACCAATTTAATAAAATTAATAGAAGAAAAACAAAAGGAGGAAAAAGATGGATAAGCCTTTAACTATACCTGATATCATGGCTGCAAAGGGACAAAGAAAGCTTACAATGCTGACTGCCTATGACTACCCTACTGCACTTTTAGTGGACAGGTGTGGTATAGATATGATCTTAGTTGGAGATTCCCTTGCAATGGTGGTGCTTGGGCATAAAGATACCCTTGCTGTTACAATGGATCAGATGATTCATCATACAAAGGCAGTTACCTCTGCTGTTAAGAGAGCTGTGGTGATTGGAGATATGCCTTTTATGTCTTATCAGGCAAGTGTGGAACAGGCTGTGTTAAATGCAGGGAGATTTTTAAAAGAAGGTGGGGCACAGGCTATAAAATTAGAAGGTGGGGCACAGGTAATACCTCAGATAAAGGCAATTGTGAACGCAGGAATACCTGTGCAAGGTCATCTTGGTCTAACCCCACAAAGTGTAGCTCAACTTGGAGGTTTTAAAGTCCAAGGCAAAAGTGCTGAAGCTGCCAAAAGGCTAGTGGATGATGCATATGCACTTGCAGAAGCTGGATGTTTTAGTATAGTCTTAGAAGCAATTCCAATGGAGATAGCAGAGATTATTACAGAAAAATGTCCAGTTCCAACAATTGGGATAGGGGCAGGGAAACATTGCGATGGGCAGGTATTGGTGTTCCATGATCTAGTTGGGCTTTTTGACAAGTTTGTGCCAAAATTTGTAAAAAGATATGCAAATATCTCAAAAGAGATTGAATCAGCTATAAAAAACTTTAAACAAGAGGTTGAAAATGGAGAATTTCCTTCAGAAAAACACTCTTTTACAATCCCAAAACAAGAACTGGAAAAACTGAAAAATGGATAAAAAAGATCTAATTATTCTAAAAAATGCCCTTCCCTCAAGACCAGATATCATGGGAAGGGAAAAATATTTTAATGCTGCTGTATTGATACCTCTTATTTTTTTTAAAGATGAATATTATTTTTTATTTGAAAAAAGGGCTAAAAGGATCAGACAGGGTGGAGAAATCAGTTTTCCTGGAGGAAAATTTGAACCAAAAGAAGATAGTAGTTGTCTAGAAGCAGCACTTCGAGAGACAGAAGAAGAAATTGGCATCTCAAAAGACAAAATTGAAATAATTGGTAGACTTGACACCTTTGTTTCTCCAAGAGGGATTATAATAGAAAGTTTTGTGGGAGAGTTACATGTTAATTCGTTAGATGACTTTCAGATTGATAAAAATGAAGTGGCTAAAATATTTACTCTTCCAGTAACCTGGTTTGAAAATAATCCACCTGCACAATATCAAGTGGTAGTGGAAATGAAGCCATATTATATAAATGAAAATGGAGAGAAGATTGAAACTCTCCCTATTGACAAATTAGGTCTTCCCCCTATTTATAATAACTGCTGGCCCTCTGTTTGCTATGATGTGTATGTTTTTAAACATCATATTTACACTATTTGGGGAATAACTGCTAGATTCATTGTGGAACTGCTCTCAACCATCAGGGAAGATTATATTTAGGCCAATTTGTTAATTATCTCACCACTCATCTGCTCATTCACTCTGATGGCCTGGGCATTTGCATTGTAAGCATTTTTGTTTTCAATCATCTGGGTAAATTCTTGTGTCAAATCTGTTTCACTTGGTCTTTTTTGTTCTCTTTCATTCTCTATAGTGCTGGCAGCCCTCAAATCGTTATCTTCCTTTTTTATCTCCTGAATCCTACTTCCATTTTGATTCTGCAACTCTTCCAATGTGACGCGAGATGGCTTGAAACCATCAGTATTTACATTTGCCACATTATGGGCATTTACCTGTTGTCTTATATCATATGCTCTTAATGCATTAACGCCAGCAATTACATTCATGGCGTCCTCCTAAATTAAAGTTAATGTTAAAATTCTTTTTATTAAAAATTTAATCTCAAAGCCATTCTGTGTCAATTATTTTTTTAAAGAATACTTGATTTCTGAAATTATTTTTTCTGTAACAACTTCTGGTTCATCACTATCTCTAATGGCACGACCAATTACCAGATAATCTGAACCCATCTCAATTGCCTTTGGTGGAGTCATTACCCTTTTTTGATCTTGTTTTTTTGAAACCTCAACTCGAATCCCTGGGGTAACTATAGTTAAATCAGGGATTTTACTTTTTATAAGTTTGGCTTCATGGGCAGAGGCTACAACACCAGCACACCCTGCCCTGTATGTAAGCCGTGCCCTGTTTAACACTAACTCCTCAACTGCTACATTATATCCCAACTCTTTTAAATCTTTTTCATCGAAAGATGTAAGCACTGTAACCCCTAATATTTTTAAATTACTATCCCCTGCTCCATCCACTGCAGCCCTTAAGATATCATAGTTTCCGTGAACAGTTAAAAAACTCACTCTTCTTTTCCTGATTTGTTTTACAGTCCGTTCCACAGTTTTGGGTATATCATAGAGTTTTAAGTCCAACATTACCTCAAATCCTCTATCTGAAATCATGTCCACAACTTCAAATCCCAGGGAGACAAAAAGTTCTAGTCCAACTTTATAAAATTTAATATAACTTCCTAATCTATTTAACCATTTTTCAACTTCTTCTTTTGTATTTACATCAAGGGCAAAGATAATCCTTTTTTCAATTGGAATATGTTGCATATAAAATTCCTTTTGATAACCTTTACATTAAACAATGCACACCCTCAAAACACTCTTAAAATCAGTATATCCTTTAAAAACCTTATAAATTCCATCTTGTTTTAATATACGCATACCCTCTGATAGACCAACCTTTAATATCTCCTCAACTGGTTTCCCTTCAACAATAAGTTTTTTTATTTTTAGGAGTTGCAACCAAGAGTTCATGAATAGCTGTTCTTCCAGCATATTCTGTGTTTGCACATGCCTCACATCTATCTCACTACGAAATTAAATTTAATAATATTGTATCCTCTAATGCAACGGCATCTGCAGATCTAGGAGATCCATCAAGTAATGAAAGCTCACCAAAAAAATCCCCATCTGAAAATATAGAAACAATTAGTTCTTCGCCCTCTTCTGTTGGTATTGACATTTTGATTTTACCAGAATGAACTATGTATAAAGCATCCCCCACATCTCCTTTATAAAATAGGACCTCCCCTTTCTTAAAATTTTTAATGACCATTCCCTGTATCAATTCTTTTAAAATGTCATCTGACATTCTTTCAAATAAGGGAATCTTCTTTATATCTTTTGGCTTAAGCATGAAATACTCCATCTAGAGATTAACTATTTTTTTCAAAAATTATATAACACACTGGATCTTTATAGTAGAAGGATATTTTGATCCACACACACTGCCAAGGGAATCTTCTAATCTACACATTCGTATTGATTATCAAATGTTGTTTTAATAAAAAATGTTTGTGCTTGTCTACTTAGAAAATCTGAATAACTTTGTAATAGTTCACGGTTGTGTCAACAGTTTTGTGTAAAAATTTTATTGATATTTTTTAAGTTGATTAAAAAATATGGCAACTAGGGCAACAGAAGGTCTAATTTTTTTAAAGATGGGTTAAACAAAAGGCGACTTGGACCAGGTCGCCTTTTTGTTTTTTATATGTTGCATTAACTAAAAGATCTATCTATCTCTTTTTATATAACGCCCAAGAGAAGGATAGCGTTTTACCAATTTATTCAGCAAACGAGAAACGTACGGTATTTCTTTTTGCAATAAAAAAAGCCCCATTGCAATGAATAAAATCCCCTGTAAAACAGGCAAAAAAAGTCCCACAATTCCAAGCAAAATCAAAAAAATTCCAGCTGCGATTCTAACTATCTTTTTCATTGGCCAGAGCCTTTTACTTATAAAAAAGATAGACTATGTAAATAATATATCCCAGAACAAGGGCACCACCTTCTATGCGATTTACTCTACCTAATTTTCCCTTTTTCCATGAACGACATATGGGCCAAAGCACAAAAGTAGCAAGTAACATAACTGGAAAATCCCTATAAAAAACATCTGGAGAAACCTTGATAGGCGTAATAGTTGCTGGTATTCCCAAGATCGCCAGCAGATTAAAGATATTTGATCCAATAATATTCCCCACAGCAATGTCATCTTCTTTTTTTATTGCCCCTGCAATAGATGTGGCCAATTCTGGAAGACTTGTTCCAAATGCTATAAGTGTGAGTCCAATTACCAGTTCATTTACTCCAAGTTTGCGTGCACATCCTACCCCACCCCAAACCAGCAAACGACTTCCCACAGTAAGGCTTACCAATCCCATGATTAAGAAAAAAATTGGCTTAGAGATATTTTTATCTTTTATAGATTCTTTTTCTATAGCAACATCTTTGAGTAATTCATTTGGAGTTCCCTGCTTGCTAAATTGTCTCATCCACCATATAAAAAATGCCATTCCCACAAGCAAGACTATTCCTTCAACTCTGCTAAAAACAAAATCCCTTGCCATAAGCCAGGTAACTAAAGAGACCAAGAGTAAAAACAGATATTCACGGTTGAGCAAAGATGAATGAATGGTAAGAGGTCTAAACAAAGAGGCAACACCTAAAATAAGCCCTATATTTGCTAAATTGCTTCCAACCACGTTACCCACAGCTACATCTGGATGCCCTAAAAATGTTGCAGTTACAGTGGTAAGTAGTTCTGGAAGTGATGTACCAAAAGAGACAATTGTCAGACCAATAACAATGGGAGAAACACCTATATGCCTTGCAAATTCAGAAGCCCCTTCTACGAACTTATCAGCTCCCCATGTAAGCCCTGCTATACCAATAATTAGAGCAGTCAAATAGAGGATCATTCAAATTCTCCTATGTGTATGAAACACTTTCCAATATGGTTGATATGGTTGAAAAATTGAAAAGATATTAGATATTAGATGAAAAATGCTTTTACATCCATTTAATTTTTACCAACATAGTTTATGCATTTTTTCATGGCCTTTTCTATGTTGTCAATTGAATTAAGACTTACCTTAAGTTTTATATAGAAAACACTGTTATCTGGAGTGAGGGCGATATGCATAACTCCCAAGTGTTCAAGGGCCTGTGCAAGAGACAAAATAACTTTAATATCTTCTGTTTTATTTTTATACATCAATATAAAGGACCTGTTATTTATCTTTAACTTTTTCTTGTGCAAAAGATTTATGTTAAATATTTTTGGCATCCTATAAGAAGGAATTACTTGTCTTATTATATGTACTTCATTCTCTATTTTTTCTTTTAAAAAAAATAGTACCTCTACTCTATCGTATCCAGTAGTAATCAAAGAAAAAGGATAATAAAGGATACTTTGTCTAGGCAACATAAACACAGAGGCAGATATCTTTTTAAAACCTTTTACATAAAAATTTCCTGTAAATCCTAAAGTCCCACCGAGCCATATGTATTCCTTATCCTCTGGATTTAGTCCTTTTTCTAAGGATTTTGAAACATCTTCTATAGCCTTAATATTCTTTTTATATCCAATATAATAGAGAACAACAATAACTATAGATAGACCCAAAAAAATAGGAAATTCCCAACTAGAAATCGCTATATTTAACATAAAAGTTCTTTTACAAATGCTTTTCCAATTTCTATCATCTTGTTCCTGGGTGTAACATAATCCCTATAAAAAGGTATTTCCACTTTTTTGATGCTTTTGAATTTATCAACTATATTTTCCACATCATTGTCAGATAATATGGAGTCCGTTATTCCCTTTTTATTGCATACCAGCAAATCTATTGAAATATCTATTTGTGCCAGCTCATTGATTATCTTTATTCCTTCCCTTAAGGAGAGTTCATCATAGTTAACCACCAATATCTTTTTACAGATCTCTGGGTTAGAAAATATATCTAAAATTTCTTTTGACCTTTTCTCCTGATTTTCAAGCTCTTTAAAAACCCTATCCTCTTCCTCACAACAGGCCACATCTTCACCAACACCTTGTTTTCCTTTGATGTGAACAAGTTGGGATCTCCTCTCTAAGATCTTTTTTCTGAACTTTTTTAGTTTCTCTATCCATAAGAGCGTTGTCTTGGGTAAAAAGAATATTTTCAGCATAAGGCCAGTAGGGGGCGTATCAATCACAATGTAATCTACCTGCGATTTCCAGGTATCTATAAGTTCTTCAAGTGCACAAAGCATTGCATATTCTTCCATTCCAGGAGAATGTTTTAGTACATCAAACATATTTTCAAGGTTGATCATTTGCAGATAATGATAGTTTTTTTTCATCTTTTGAGTTGACTCTTTGAGGAGCTTTTTCACATACAGATCCACATCAATTTCTTCTGCTATAAAGTTATCTGATATTTCTATTGGACCAGACTTGGCAGAAACCCCTAAAAAATCAAAAAGATTGTGGGCAGGATCAATAGAAGCAATAAAGACCTTGCTCAGACACTTTGAAAGATATACAGCAAGGCTTCCCGCAAGGGTAGTTTTGCCAACACCACCTTTTCCCAAAAAAAAGAAGAGTTTTTTCATTATCCAAAATCCAAAATATCAAACCAATCAGCAAAAATATCACCTAAGGCCTCTGAACGGCATATCATTATTCTTAGTTCCCGTTCCATAAAAGGGAGAAGTTTTATCCCAAGGTATGATGGGGGCGCAGGCATGCCTGTGAGTGCCCCCATCAATATCAGGGCAAAAACATTTTCCAGCTCCTTGAGTTCAGCCTCAATGGCACGGATGCTTATATCTCGAAATCCTTTTGAAAAAAGCAAGAAACTCTCTTTTATTTTTTTTAACATGATATCTTACACCTTATGTGCTTGGAGCTTTGTTTCAAGATTTTTTTCAGGTTTAAAATAGTCGTATATCAATAGAAGATTTAATGTCAACATGATCACAGCAATTGCTCCTAAAATAATAGCTTGAACAGGGTTCTTGGCATAGAATGTAGGCACGGCTATAATCAGATACCACACCATAGCAAGGGATACTGTTACCCAGAGAAATAAAGCAGGAATAAGCACATTTATTCCCTTTGACCTTTGAACCCTTATTACCCATGCTGCTCCAGTCATAAGTGCAATGGATGCTAGCATTTGATTTGCGCCACCAAATGCAGGCCATAACATGGTCCATGCCCCACTCCAGGCCAGACCAATGCCAATTAAGGCTGGGATCGCAGAAGCAACCCAGCGATTGGTAATAAAGTTAAAAAATCCTGGGAATTTTTCTTTAATGGGTTCAAAGATTTCTACAAATGTGTAACGGGCAAGACGATTTGTGGTATCCAATGTGGTCATGGCAAAAGAACCAACCCACATGGATGCCAGTATTACTAAAAAACTTTTGGGCAAATGGAGTACAGAATTGGCTACTTCTGCATATGATTTTGAGAAAATCCCAATAGGCCCTCCCACAGATTTTGCTATCCCAATATAATTTTTGGCAAAATCAGCAGCACTGCCAGTTAAAAGAGAAGCTTTTTCTGGAGGCACTACTGATAGTCCAAAAGTACTTATAGCAGCTATAACTATAGTTGATAAAAATCCCTCTGTAAGCATACCTCCATAGCCAATAAACAGGCCATCTTTTTCAGATGAGAGTTGTTTAGAAGTGGTCCCTGATGCCACAATTGCGTGAAAACCTGAAAGTGATCCGCATGCAACAATAAGTGGAATCACTGGCCAAAATGGAGTGGGTTTTCCTGCTATTATAGGGGCACTATACATAGTAATAGCAGGAATCTTCACAGGAGATAATGCAGCTACTAATGATATAGCCCCTATAATAAGCCCTCCTACCAGCAGCCATGCATTTAAATAATCCCTTGGCTGAAGGAGTACATGCACTGGAATTGAAGCAGCTACAATGATGTATATAAAGAAAACCACCATCCATGTCTGATAACTAGCAGGCAAAGGAAATTTGTCTCCCAAAATAATAGATATTATTAGCAATATAATTCCAATAATGGTAGCAAGTCTGAAATCCATTTTTACCTTATAGAGGAGGTAGCCAAGAAAAAGCGCAGACAAAATCTTGAAAATATAGGCAGTTGGAACACCTGGCTGTTTTACATAAAGTTTTCCAAGAACCGCAGCAAATGCTGCTACCACCAGGATCAAAACAAAGAAGATAAACCATGCAAACACATAACCTGTTCTTTTTCTGATTACCCTACCTGCAATCCATTGAATAGAATGTCCATCGTAGCGCACTGAAGACATGAGAGAAAGATAGTCATGGACTGCTCCGATAAAAATGTTTCCAAACCATACCCACAACAGTGCGGGCAACCATCCCCATGCAAGAGCAATAGCAGGCCCAACAATTGGGGCAGCTCCTGCAATTGAGGCAAAATGGTGTCCAAAGAGCACATACCTGTTGGCAGGAACAAAATCCACTCCATCATAAAGCCGCTTAGAAGGCACCTCAATATCTGATTCTCTCACCACCTCCTTTCTCAAATATCGGCCATAAGTATGGTATAAAATAAGATACAACAACACTCCACACACTATTAAAATAGTTGAATTCATACCACACCCCCTTCTTAAAAGATTATTAATAAATCCTCATAAAACTTACTCAATAATAACACATGAAATAATTTTTACCTACTTATCCTACCTAATAAAAACAAATCAGGATATCTTTGTTATACCACTACCTCTATATTACTTTCTTGATTATATTCATTCCTTGGTACAGCACCAAATATTTTTCTTTTATTTTCTATAATTCTTTAATTATTACTTCTTATTAAATATAACCTTTCCACAACTCAAAAAAGCCCTTTACATCCTTTTTTTCATCAATATGGTTTATCAAGGCACTACCAAACACCACTCCATCTATAAATTCATAAATATCTTCTATCTGTTTTGGAGATTTAATACCAAAACCTATTGCAATTGGTATTGAAAATATCTGACGTGCTTGTTTTATCTTGTCTATTAACTCATCTGGAAGTTTTTCACGCATTCCAGTTGTACCTAATACTGATACAAAATATACAAAACCAGAACATACATCTGCATATCTTTTCATTCTCTCATTTGATGTATTAAGCCCTACAAGGTATATAAGGTTTATGTCATGTGCCCTTAATATCTTTCTTATTTCATCACTTTCTTCCAATGGCAAATCTGCCACTATTATTCCAACAACTCCTGCATCTTTAGCATCTTCTGCAACCTTTTCCCAACCATATTTAAAAAAAGGATTGCAATATCCCATAAGAACTATCTTACTTTTAACTCTTCCTTTTAAATATTTCAATGTATCAAATATCCATGGAAGATTTACCCCATTTTCTAGTGCAATATTTGATGCCTTTTCCACAACAGGTCCATCAGCAACAGGATCTGAAAATGGGACACCTATCTCAATTATATCAGAAAATCTATCCATCTCCTCAATATATTTTACAAAACTTTCTTTATCAGGATATCCAGCAGGTAAAAAAGGCATCAAGGCCTTTTTTCCAGATTCTCTCTTTTTATAAAATACCTCTTCTAAAACATTCTGCATCTTTAATTGCCTCCTCCTTAAAGATATTTAAAAACAATCTCTAAATCCTTATCACCACGTCCTGAAAGATTTACCACAACATGGTAATCTGAAGAAAGTTTATGTTTTAACTTCATTGCATATGCAAGGGCATGTGAACTTTCCAGTGCTGGTATTATGCCTTCTTTTTTACATAAAAGTTTAAAAGCCTCCAATGCCTCTTTATCATTGATTGTCACATACTCTGCCCTTTTTGTTTCTTTAAGATATGCATGCTCTGGTCCTACACCAGGATAGTCAAGCCCTGGTGCTACTGAATGCGAGGGAAGTATCTGTCCATCTTCTGTTTGCAAAAGATAGGTCTTTGTACCATGCAAGATACCCTTTGTTCCTTTATTTAATGTTGCAGAATGATAACAATCAGGTGTGCCTTCTCCAGCAGCCTCAACACCTGTAAGTTTTACTTCTCTGTGTTCCAAAAATTCATAAAAAATTCCCATTGCATTGGAACCACCACCCACACATGCTATTATATGATCTGGTAGTTTGTTGTTCTTTTCCAGAAATTGAGCTTTCACCTCTTTGCCTATAACTGACTGAAAATCCCTCACCAAAGAAGGAAAAGGATGTGGCCCAACTACAGAACCCAAACAATAATGGGTATCCTTTTGATTAGTGATCCAATACCTTAATGCTGCATTTATCGCATCCTTTAATGTCTGTGTAGAAGAATACACAGGCCTAACTTCAGCCCCTAAAAGTTCCATTCTCTTTACATTTGGTGCCTGTCTCTCGACATCCTTTGCACCCATAAATACAATACATTCAAGACCAAGTAGTGCTGCAGCGGTTGCAGTGGCCACCCCATGTTGACCTGCACCAGTCTCAGCAACTAACCTCTTTTTCCCCATGTGTTTTGTAAGCAAGGCCTGACCAATTGTATTATTTATCTTATGGGCACCGGTGTGGGCCAAATCCTCCCTTTTAAGCCACAATTTAAAACCAAGCTCTTTAGAGAGATTTTCACAAAATGTAAGAGGGGTTGGCCTTCCCACATACTCTTTTAAAAGTCCATTAAACTCCTTTTGAAAATCATCTGATTGAACTATACCCTCATACGCCTCCTGTAATTCAATTAAAGGGGGCATAAGTAGCTCAGGCACAAATTGTCCTCCAAATTCTCCAAAATATGGTCTTTTCATGACAACTCCTTTATTTTATTATAAAATAACTCAATCTTTTTTAAATCTTTAATACCAGCTCTTACCTCTACACCAGAGTTGATATCAAGCCCTATAGGCTTTACATTTTTTAACATATTGTCAATATTGTCATAAGTTATTCCTCCAGCCAGAAACCAGTTAATATCATTAGATAATTCCTTTAACCACTCTATATTTTTTATAGACTTTCCATGCCCTCCTCCGCTTTTTCCAGAATCAATTAAAATGTATTTACATATATCTACATATATTTTTACCTGATTGAAAAAATCTATTTTATTCTGACAAGAATCTGGCCATAAAACCTTTATTGACCTATTTTTGCCTATTTTCTCAACATCTTTGATTGAGTAATCCCCATGTAGTTGGACTAGATCCAACTTTACCTCATTATAAATATCT
>Ga0256842_1000077_pt1 | contig 72477 bp, 66 predicted proteins | sample 4559240metaG_FD_185973 | JGI IMG/M metagenome (GOLD analysis project Ga0256842, IMG submission 185973) | Hydrothermal vent microbial communities from Guaymas Basin, Mexico - 4559-240 | ecosystem: Environmental > Aquatic > Marine > Hydrothermal vents | place: Mexico: Guaymas Basin | collected... | reverse complement strand
AATCTTTGGCAATCCAGATGATTATCTAATTTTAGAGAAGGGAGGGGCGGTAATTAAGCAGTATTTTAAAAGACAAGCTTGGGCAAGCGAGAGCATCAATATTTCACATATTTGTGCATATCAATACCGGTGTGAGAAGTGCCCTTTGCGAGATCATTGTGAAGAAAGTATGTATTTGGCTTTGAAGGAGAAGGAGGTCGATGATGCTCGTGAGACAAGTTAAGCCTTGTGCAAACTGCCCATACAAGCCGATCGACATAATGCTTAACGTTAACGGCGTTAAGCTCAACGTTTTTGACATCGATTTGGTTTTTGAGGTCGGAAAGAGGATTAGAGCGATAGCAGAGCTTAAGAGATATTCCAACGCGTCGTATTACAAATATTTTGAGTTTCCGGCTCACGAATTGGTTGGCTACAAGAAAGTGGCCAAATGCTTGAAGTGCGACCTGTATCTCGTTATCTTCGACGGCTATTTCTACTATCTTGCAGAAGTGGATAGATTCAGGAAATACGACACGGAGATCAACGAAAATGGCCAGAAAGTCATAAGATTTCCGAGGGAGAATTTCAGAGTTCTGACCGAATCGGAATTTCAGCAGTTTTGGGTTGATATCTACAGTTTCAGCTATAATTTGAGGAATAAGGTTTATGCTCTCGGATAGATTGGCCAGTTTGGCCGGACATTTTTATTATTCTTGTTTATTATTTTCTCAATGGCTATTGCCGGTTATTTAATGCCTATATGATGGAGGAGTCCTTATGCAGAGGCAAGTAGGTAAGACCGACCAAATTCCGGACTCGATATATACTATTGCAGCAGTAGCTACGGTCATGATGAGTCATGATGAAGCACCCATCATGACCAATGATGACCGAATTGTAAAAAGGACGATATATATTAAGAAGAAATATTTAGAATATATGGAGTCTGAGGGCCTAGACCTTGATACACACATTAATAAACTCCTAGAATTTTTCATATTAGCCCATAAAGCATTTTGGGGCAGAATTGAAGAAATCATGCTCCGGCCGGGATTTGAACCCGGGTCACCGGCTCGAAAGGCCGGTATGATTGGCCGGGCTACACCACCGGAGCTCAACCCATCTATTCGAACTTTTGTTTAAAACTCTTTTGGTGCCCGAGCCAATGGAAAACAAGCTTGGATAAAATAATAAAAATATTACTCCTCTCTAAGCCAAGGCATCATCTTTCTGAGCTCCTTACCGACCTTCTCGATCAAATGCTCACGCTCCATTTCAAGCAGTTTGTTGTAAACAGGTCTTCCCGCTTGATTCTCCAATATCCACTCCCTCGCAAACTCACCAGTCTGGATCTCCCGCAGAATCCTCCGCATCTCAGCCCTAACGCTCTCGTTGATTATCCTCCTTCCTCTCGTAAGTCCTCCATACTTTGCAGTCTCGCTTACAGCATTCCACATCTTCATAAGCCCGCCTTCGTAGATCAGATCGACTATTAGCTTCAGCTCGTGGAGAGCTTCGAAGTAAGCTACTTCGGGCTGATAACCAGCTTCAACAAGGGTTTCGAACGTGGCTTTTATGAGCTCCGTTACACCACCACAGAGATCGACCTGCTCTCCGAATAGATCAGTTTCCGTTTCCTCCTTAAATGTGGTTTCGATAACTCCAGCTCTCGTGCAGCCTATAGCCTTCGCATAGGCTAAGGCGATCTCAAGCGCTTTTCCAGTGTAGTTCTGATGGACAGCAACCAAAGCAGGAACACCCTTACCTTCGACGAACATCCTCCTAACAAGATGTCCCGGGCTCTTCGGAGCGACCATCGTCACATCGACCCATTCCGGAGGAACGATCTGATTGTAGTGGATGTTAAAACCGTGAGCGAACATCAGCATATCCCCTTCTTCTAAATGATCCTTCACGAGCCTTCGATAGACTTCGGGCTGAACCATATCAGGAATAAGAAACATTATTATATCTGCCTCGCTCACAGCCTCGCTAACCTCCAAAACCTTCAATCCGTCCTCTTCAGCCCTCTTCCAACTCTTGCTCTGTTTATATAGGCCAATTATGACATCAACACCGGAATCTTTCAAATTCAACGCATGAGCTCTTCCCTGATTTCCGTAGCCCAAAACAGCGACAGTTTTGCCATCAAGAGCACTCAAGTCTGCATCCGAATCGTAGTATATCTTAGCCATGCTTGATGATGACACAGCATATTTAATATGTGTTGCTAAATTGGAGTATGGCGCTGATTGAGGACGTGATCGAGGTTCTGCTCAAGCACAAGGAAGGGTTGACAGCAAGGGAAATCTGCTATGCCTTGGGATTAGAGCCAAGCAGAGAGAATGAAGTCTACTCCGTAATTCTGAAAGCTGCGAAGGTCGTAAAGAGGAAGGGACTTGAATTGGTTATGATACCTCCGCAGTGCAGAAAGTGCGGATTCACGTTCGATAAGCCAAAGGTGAGCAAATGTCCAAAATGTAAGAGTGAATGGATCGAGCCAGCAAGGTTTTTAATTCGTATCTGATCTAATCAAGCTTTAATCAAGCTCAGCTCTGTTATGAACGCTGATACAATAATCTTTCAATCCTATATTAGTCTGATTCAATCGATTGCTTCCTTCGCTATCGGAGTGCATCCGAAGTCCACTTTCAATCCTATATTAGTCTGATTTAATCATTATGATAATGTAATATACTTCCAAGCAGATCCATCATCTTTCAATCCTATATTAGTCTGATTTAATCAGTTGTTAATGATGTCAGTATAATCCGTGTAAATGCTATCTTTCAATCCTATTTTAGTCTGATTTAATCTATCAGAAGATGCGGATCAATGTCTTTGACGACAAGAGCTTTCAATCCTATTTTAGTCTGATTTAATCGTTTCCCACTCATATTCGTTGAACAACTCTATGAGCACCTTTCAATCCTATTTTAGTCTGATTTAATCGAGATGACGTAAATCCGACAGGGAGATCGCCAAATTTCCTTTCAATCCTATTTTAGTCTGATTTAATCTCTGCTGATATCTTCTTAAATGTATAGTCCACTATATCCTTTCAATCCTATTTTAGTCTGATTTAATCTGATGAGAGTGTTAAGGAATGTTGATGCCCGTTACCCGTCTTTCAATCCTATTTTAGTCTGATTTAATCACGTTCTTGACAGTGGAATCGTCCATAAGAGAACTAAATATTTCAATCCTATTTTAGTCTGATTTAATCGTGATAATTGCAGAGAATGTAGCTTCGCCAAGATTGTATTTCAATCCTATTTTAGTCTGATTTAATCATATCTACAGTGCAACATACACAGTTGTCGTATTCCACATTTCAATCCTATTTTAGTCTGATTTAATCGAACATTTTGTGCTTAAAGTTCTCAGCGTGTGGTTGCAATCTATTTCAATCCTATTTTAGTCTGATTTAATCTCTTGCTGCACTGATCGATAACTGTTTAAGATCAGCTGTATTTCAATCCTATTTTAGTCTGATTTAATCTCGTCTGTTGTTTGACATGTTTGTGATAACAAAAGCATATTTCAATCCTATTTTAGTCTGATTTAATCAGTAGTTGATGCTATCAACTGATTTGTTAAGCTCAACATATTTCAATCCTATTTTAGTCTGATTTAATCGCTTAATATATAAACAGCTGTAAACGTTAAAACAGATTTCAATCCTATTTTAGTCTGATTTAATCACTCTCAGAGTGCTTGGAATTTATCATGATCTATCACAATTTCAATCCTATTTTAGTCTGATTTAATCTTTGGTATTACTATGCTCATTTTCAAATATAAACCTTGCTGAATTGAGTTTTTATTTAAATATTATCTGGCAACTTCAATAGTGCAAACCATTTATAACAATACCAGATCCCCATACTTCCAATATTTGCCAATTTACTGAATTATATGCTATTTATACTAAAATCCGCCAAATTTCATTAGGCTAACGACTAAAAGTGCTCTCATTTATTTACTGTTCTCTGAAAAACTCAAAATATAAATTAAAATTTTAATTAATAAAAATTAGAAGTTTTATTATACCAGATTCATTCTGAACTACTCATCCCAGAACAATCTTCCTTGCTTGGCCTTAATAACCGCTTTCTCTTCCCTACTCAAGCTCCTCCACTTAATCCATTCCTTTGGGGCATCCTTGCTCGTTCCTCCGTGTTTCGTCAGCCTCTCTCTAACCCTTATAAGCACGGGAGCGTTTATTGAAACTCCAGCCACCAAAGCCTGCCCCTTCGTCAAACCGGGCAACTCCTCTATCATATCCCTTCCCAAACTTTCGATGCTGTTCCTTATGTTCTCCTGATCCGCAGGATTGACTATTCTCATGATTATCTGGGTCATGCACTGGCTTAGGATGTCCGAATCGATCTTCGACGGTCTCTGGCTTATCAGACAAACACCAACACCGAACTTTCTTCCTTCAGCGAGTATCGTCTTCAGAACTCCATAGCTCCTCGCATCTCGCGAGGCGAATCTGTGAGCTTCTTCAATTATTACGAAGACAGGATACTCAAGTTTCTCACCATTTCTTCCTTTTTCGGCATTTATCCTCGCATTGAGAATCTTCTTAAGCAGAACGCAGGCTAAGATCTGCTGTTCAATCTCCTCCATGTCCGTAAGCTGGAGAATGCTCACTTGTCCAGGCTTCAAAAGCTCTTTAAGCTCAATATGCTCATAGTCGTCGAGGACGCTCATGCTTTGAATGTATCTTCTTATTCTCCATATCAAACCATACGCCGTAGATCTCAAATTAGGCTCCTGCTGGGCAATCTCTTCAAGCCTTTCGATTAGCTCCTCACTCGTCCAGAGCTTTCCCGAGAGATCTCTATAGATCTCGTTTAGCAGAGCTTCCATCTTGTCCGTGAGCCTTGGCAGAAGGGTAACGAGCTCATCGTAGTCGAGTTCGCAAACCCTAATTTTAATTTCGCCCTTCTCAAATATCCTCACCCTCGGAATGTAATCGCCCTGTCTGAATTCCTCAAGTCCTTCGATCTCTTTGAGTGTGTGGTATTCCCCATGAGGATCCAAGATGAGCAAAGCTCCGGAGTTGTAAGGCTTGAGCAACTCCTCAGCGATTACTCCAGCCAAGTAGCTCTTTCCACTGCCTGTGGATGCTAAAATGCACATGTGCTCGCTCGTAACCAACGCGGAATCTAAAACGACTGGCACATTTTCATCTCTGTTTAACAGATATCCTATATGCAGAGAACCAATCTCGCCGACCCTTTTCTTCATTAGAACCTCTTGAATTGTCTCAGCTTCTGCCAGATATATTGGCTGTCCCGGCTTTGGGGGGATTCGGGGATTCACAAACCCAAGTTTGCGGTCATAATAACCCATTATCGAAGCTCTAACTTCGAAGAGCTCGAATTCCTTCGCGTTGATCCCCAAAGCTCGAACTATCCTTTCTGGGCTTACAGTTGGCTTTGAGAGGTATATGTCTGGATAAAGACGGAGAGGATATCGCTTCACAACCCTGCAGATAACCTTCTTATCATCCAGAAGGTAATAAACAAATTCACCGCTCTTAAGCTTGGTTTTGTCTGGAGTTATAAACTTGAACTCCAAAGGCGATTCCGCCGGCCCCTTCACGAGCCCGATAGGTGTCGACATCCAATCCTAAATCTACTCGGATTTCTTAACGTTGTCGGTATCTTTATATTCCTACAGCTGGCTTCTGTTTAGAGATGAAACTCGTCACGTGCGGTTTGCCCTACGCAAACGGTAAAGCCCATATCGGACACCTTAGAACTTATGTGCCCGCTGACGTTTACGTTCGCTACCTCAGGCTGATGGGGCAAGACGTTCTCTTCATTTGCGGTAGCGATTGCCATGGAACGCCGATAGTCGTGAACGCGGAGAAGGAGGGTATAAGCCCGAGAGAGTTGGTGGATAGATATCACGAGCACTTCCAGAGGATCTTCAAGGAATTGGGAATTGAATTCGACTTCTATGGAAGGACAGATGCTGAATATAACCATCGCAGAACGCAGGAGATCGTAAAAAGGCTCATAGAGAACGGATATGTTTACGCAAAGGAGATAGAGCTTGCTTACTGCCCCAAATGCGACCGCTTTTTGCCGGATCGTTATGTGGAAGGTATCTGCCCATACTGCGGAGCGATTGCAAGAGGAGACGAGTGTGATCAGGGTTGCGGAAGACATCTTGAGCCCGGCGAAATCAAGGAGCCGAAATGTAAGATATGTGGTAGTAAGGCTGAATTCAGAAAGCAGAAGCATTACTTCTTCAAGCTCACAGCCTTTAAGGACTTTCTGATTGACTATTTGGAAAATAAACTGCAGGGAACTGAGAACGCTCTCAACTACGCTAGGCAGTGGGTGAAAGCGGAGCTTAGGGATTGGTGTATAACCCGAAACTTGGAATGGGGAGTCAAGTTTCCGGGTGAAGAAGATTTAGTAGTTTACGTTTGGGTTGATGCGCCAATAGGTTACATCAGCTTTACTGAAGAAGCTTGCAAACTTAAGGGTTTGAATTGGAAAGAGATCTGGCTAAACGGGGAGATTTCGGATATAACGCACTTCATAGGATTGGATATCGTCTATCACCACTGCATATTCTGGCCGGCGATGCTCAAAGGTGCCGGCTATTCGTTACCAAAGGCGGTAGTAGCTTCTGGCATGGTGAAAGTTGAAGGCAAGACCTTCTCGAAGACGAGAGGTTACGTCGTTTGGGTTGAGGACGATTACCTGAAAGCGGGGTTCAATCCCGATTACCTACGATACTACATCGTGAACTACACTTCGCACGAGAAAGATCTGAACTTCTCTTGGAAGGTCTTCAGGGATAAGGTCAACAACGAGATCATAGCAACTTTGGGCAACTTCATCTACAGAGTTCTCCACTTCGCTTGGAAGAACTTTGGCAAGATTGAAGGAAAGGTCGATCCAGCCGTTATGGACAAGATCGCAGAGATCAAAGATAAGATAGTTTCGGCAATAGGCAAGTGGGAGTTCAAAGAAGCAAGCGACGCTTTTATGGAACTCGCAACGTTTGGCAACGAGTTCTTCCAGAGTTCGAAGCCTTGGGATCTGATTAAGACGGACAGATCGAAATGCATGGATGTCTTAGCCTCTTGCATTCAAATCGTGAAGGCGTTGGTGATCTTCGCCTATCCGGTGATGCCGAAAACGATGAGCAAGCTTGCCGAGTTCTTGGGCTTTGACATCGCCAAAGCAAGACTTGAGGACGCATTAAAGCCCATCGAATCGATAGAACTCAGCAAGCCGTTTATACCGTTCGAGAAAGTCGATGATAAGAAGATCGAAGAGATGGAGAAGATCATGCTCGAAAGGATAAGAAAAGCTGAAGAAGTTGAAGCAGGTAAGAAGGAGGAGCTTATCGACATCAAGGAGTTCGCAAAGCTCGACATCAGAATTGGTAGGATCGTGAAGGCTGAGAAGATCAAAGGAAGCAAGAAGCTGATGAGACTTGAAGTTGATATTGGCAATGAAGTTAGGCAGATTGTAGCTGGAATAGCTGAGGTTTACAAGCCAGAAGAACTCGTTGGCAAGCTCGTTCCCGTTCTGGTGAACATCAAACCGGCAAAGCTAATGGGTGTTGAGAGCAGAGGAATGGTGCTCGCAGCCGATGTAAACGGAAAGCCGGTGCTGTTGCATCCAGATAGAGAAGTGCCTCCGGGTTCAAAGATTAAATGAACTTTTTCAAACTTTCAGAAAGCTTGAACGGATCGCTCGAAACAACAGATGTCCTTGCAAACAACTCCATGCATCCGATGTCACATGTTCTATTTTCCAAATTTCCTCTATCTACAATTCTCGCCAGGCACAGATCATTCTCACCGATAGATGGCAAAAACACGGCTAAATTGAAGCTTCTAACACCTATGCCGTAATACCAACGCAAGATCTTGCTCAGGGCGTTTGGCAGATCCAAGAAATCTTTTGCAAGCATCAGAACTTCTTTCTCCTTAATGGGTGTTAGGTAAACCATAATTCTAACGTCCTCAAGCTCAAAGCCCAAGCCCAAAGCTTCATGAACTCTGAAGAGGTCGTCGAAGTATTCAGAGCCGAATTCCCGTCTATATGCCTTTCTAACACTATCGTAGAACTCTTGCATTGCGTAAGGTTCCTTTGATAGCAAAATCTGAGCATGCCCGTGGATTATGCTCGCACCGGCTCGCCAAAGGCAGTTCCACATGAAGAATGGGTATCTTGCCGATTCGTCGAATTCGTTGGCCTTCTCCACCCACCTCCAAGCAACGTCTAAGTAATCCAAAATCTTTTCCTCCTCGAAAACGAACGGCTCGTGATCTCTGAAAATTATTATAGCATGCAGATAATCGTATTTTGCCATGTTGCTCGCCGTTATGCAATGTTTACCTTCGATCCTGCCAAACACATCTTCTGCAGTTAACTCTTCAGCCCTACAGAACCTACATTCTGCCGATGGATGGTCTACGCATCTACTCTTTGCTTCTATCGGTCTCTTAGCCCTGAGTTCGTTGAAAAGCGTGCTTTCGAGTGTTATTTTATTTGTAATCCTGACAATCGTCTGCTCCTCGCATTCTCCGAATTCCCTTAATGCGGTCTCTCTAATTCCGTTGGGCAACTTCAGTCTTCCAACTTCGATATAATAGCGGTAAATTCGATCAAAGAGCTCTCTATCTGCCTTGGATAGGGATCCAACGATTTTTGGGAGGTTGATTATCGACCTTACCATGAAAAACCTTGTCGAATTATAGTATCTAAGTGAACGCGAGCGTAGAAGAATAAAAAATCAGAGCAAAAAGTCCGGAATTACCTGCTTACCTATGAGATCGTAGAAGCTCTCTCTTTCTCTTATCACGAACCAGTTCGATCCATCCACGAGCACCTCTGCACATCTCGGGCGACCGTTGTATTGACTGCTCATCACGAAACCGTAGGCTCCAGCATCGAATATAGCAATCAGATCGCCCTTCTCAACCTTCGGAAGCTTTCGATCTTCTGCAAGAACATCTCCACTCTCGCAAATAGGTCCAACTATCGTGTAAACCTCCTCAGCGGGCATATCCATCTTGTTAGCAACGGCAACCCTATGGTATGCACCATACATCGCTGGACGGATTAGCAGATTGAATCCAGCATCGACCGCAACGAAGTTCTTGTAAGAGCGCTTTACGGCATTTACTCTGGTAAGCAGAATCGTAGTGTCTCCCACTATACTCCTTCCCGGCTCCAACCAGAGCTCTGGCTTCGACTTCAGCTCCCTGCAACGTTTTTCAAAGACTGGCATAATCGCTTTTGCGAAATCCTTCGGAGTTGGTGCACCCTTTCCTTCGTAATCGATTCCCAATCCACCGCCCAAATCCAAAAACTTAACCTCGATTCCCATCTCCTCAAGCTTCACAGCTATATCGAAAAGTCTGTTTAAAGCTTCCACGAACGGACTGAGCTCGGTGATCTGACTACCTATGTGACAGTGGATACCTACAGGAATAACGTTCGGCAACTCCAAGGCGAGTCTGTAGGCGTCGAGCACATTCTCCCAAGGGATTCCGAACTTCGATGTCCTTAGGCCTGTGGCTATCTTTGGATGGGTTTTGGGATCTATGGCGGGATTTATCCTGAACGCGATATCAACCTCCTTGCCCTCTTCGACGGCTATCTCGGAAATGGAGTATAGTTCGTCGATGCTGTCAACACTGAACTTTACGCCCGTTCTGATACCCATTCTGATTTCTTCATCGCTCTTCGAGTTTCCGTTGAAGAGAATTTTTTCGGGCTTGAATCCAGATAGCATAGCCATGTAAAGCTCGCCAGCACTGAAAACATCCGCTCCAAATCCCTTTTTTGCAATGATCCTCATGATCGAGAGGTTGTTGTTAGCCTTCACGGCGTAAAGCAGACCAGCCTCTGGAAAAGCATCCTTGTAAGCCTTCAAATTCGACTCAAGCTTGGATTTTGAGGTAATATAGAGAGGAGTTCCAAGCTTTTCGGCCAACTCTGTAACGCTGACATCTTCGACATGAAGAATACCGTTTACGCTTTTGAACATGCTCGAATGATTCGCTTAAGAAATATTAACGTTTTACGATTCCCAATCAAGCTTGTGACGTCTATAAACTAAGCACAAAGACATGTTGACAACCGTTTTATAGCTTCCCGGTAAATCAACATCGATGTGGAAGATATTCCGTCCTGACTCGATACTCGTTTGGGAGGATCCTACCGTTCAAGAGCGTCTATCTTGGTATAAAGCCGTGATGGATAACGAAAAGCCGGCCAAGTTCATGATATGCAAAAAGATACCCGCTGAGAATGACCCGGCAGGCTTGAGCATGGAAGAGCTCTGGGATCTGCACGACGAACTCTCCAAGAAGTTCGATGAAACGTTTGCGAAGATAAGATCTGGTAAAATCGATTTTAAAAATCTTGAAGACGCTAAGCCAAACTTCTTGGATGTTAAGATAGAAATAGCAAACAGAATCTACGAGAACTGCGAGTTTTGTGAGAGAAGATGCAGAGTGAACAGGAAAGAGGGTGAGATCGGGGTTTGTGGTGTGGACAAGGTTTACGTTCACAGTTACTTCTTGCATCACGGTGAGGAAGCTCCTTTGGTTCCGAGTGGGACGATATTCTACGGTGGATGCAACTTCAAATGCGTCTACTGTCAGAATTACGACATAAGTCAGGAGTTCCCAAGGGATGGAGTCGTAGTGGATGCCGTAAAATTAGCTTTGATTCAGAAAGAGCTCAGAGATGAGGGAGCAAGAAACATAAACCACGTCGGAGGAGATCCGACTCCAAACACACACATGATATTAGAGAGCCTTAGATATTTAGATGTGAACGTCCCTCAGCTCTGGAACAGCAACATGTATTGCAGTGAGGAGACCATGAAGCTTTTGCGGGAGGTTATCGATATTTGGCTCCCAGACTTCAAATACGGAACTGACGCATGTGCGGAAAGGTTGAGCTTGGTAAAAAACTACTGGAAGATCGTAACGAGAAACATAAAGTGGGCTCACGACTGGGCGGACATAATCATCCGTCATCTTGTCTTACCAAACCACATCGAATGTTGCACGAAACCCATTCTGAAATGGATCGCAGAAAATTGCCCAAGGGCTTTGGTGAACATAATGGAGCAGTATAGACCCGAGTTCTTGGTTGCGAGACATCCAGAGAGGTGGAAGGATATCGCAAGGAGACCCACCACTGAAGAGATGAAAGAAGCCTACGAATACGCGAAGAAGCTCGGAATAGTCTACGAGCCTGTAAGCTAATTATTATCACAATTATTTTTTAGTGTGAAAAGATTTCTAACAACAATCATAATAATCTTTCAATTAATTGAATTCTCAAATACTAACCAATAAATAATATTTCTGTGCTGAGAGGTATTACTATCATGATCTTTGCTAATCTGTTTAACATCTTAGATTTAGTTACGACTGTCTATGCAATCCACGTGCTTGGATTTTGCGAAGCTAACGTTGCCGTTAGATATTTACTTGAAAGAGATCCCCTTCTCTACTCATCGTTCAAGATCCTTTTTCCTCTAATCCTCTCCATCGTATACGTTCTGACATCAAAGAGCAGGAATCCTTTCCTCGTCGGCATAAACAGGGGTTGTGTAATCAGTTTCTGTATGATGACATTCGTATTGGGTCTAGCAACCATCCTGAACGTTTGGCAGATCACGTTCAACACCGATGTATCTCCAATTCTGATCTTTATTGCGAAGATTATTCCAACGCTCAACCTTCGATGATTTTTTAAAACCATTTAGCTCTGCCAGTTTTATGGATCTAGAAACGAAGATTTCACTGGTTACGAGGAATGCGGTTGAAATAGTAACTGAAGAAGAGCTTAAACAGCTCTTAGAAACAAACGACAAGCCTACGGCTTACGTCGGTTATGAACCGAGCGGGGAGATTCACTTAGGACATATGATGACTGTTCAGAAGCTCATGGATCTACAGCAGGCTGGATTTAGAGTTATCGTTCTCCTCGCAGACGTTCACGCTTATCTCAACGAGAAGGGTGATTTCGATGAGATTGCCAAGATAGCAGAATACAATAAGAGAGCGTTCATAGCTTTGGGATTAGATGAAAGTAAAGCCAAGTTCGTTTTGGGGAGTGAATATCAGCTGAACAGGGATTACGTTTTAGATGTATTGAAGATGGCCCGAATTACGACGCTAAATAGAGCGAGGAGAAGCATGGACGAGGTCAGCAGGAGGAAGGAGGACCCGATGGTTTCCCAGATGATCTATCCGCTTATGCAAGCTTTGGACATAGCCCACTTGGGAGTCGATTTAGCTGTTGGAGGAATGGATCAGAGAAAGATCCACATGCTTGCAAGGGAGAACTTGCCAAGGTTGGGCTACAAAGCTCCCGTATGTCTGCACACACCGATTCTCGTTGGATTAGATGGACAAAAGATGAGTTCCTCGAAGGGCAACTACATATCTGTGCGGGATTCAGCTGAGGAGGTGGAGAGGAAGATTTTGAAGGCTTACTGTCCGAAGGGACAGGTTGAAGATAACCCAATTCTGCAGATAGTCCAGTATTACATCTTCCCAAGGTTTGGTAAAATCCTGATCGAGAGGGAGGAGAAGTTCGGTGGAGACGTAGAATACGAATCTTTCGATCAGCTTGCTTCGGACTATCAAGCTGGAAATCTCCATCCTTTAGATTTGAAGAAGGCCGTAGCAAAATATTTAAACAAAATCTTAGAAAATGTTAGAGAAAAATTGAAAGGAGGTGATTGAATGGAAGAGGAGGTAATTAGGGTTAAATTGCCGGATAAAAGCAAAGGAGAGATGTTTGCAATAGTGACCTCGATGCTTGGTGCTGGACACGTTAAGGTTAGGTGTGAAGATGGTGTGGAGAGGTTGGCAAGAATACCGGGAAAGATGAGGAAGAGAGTCTGGATTAGAGAGGGAGATGTAGTTATAATAGTCCCTTGGCCGTTTAGGAAGGATAGAGCGGATATAGTTTGGAGATACACTAATCCTCAGGTGGAATGGCTCGAAAGACACGGCTATTTGAAGTTTTAGGTTTGAATATCAATGGCGATCTGCCCGATGAAAAAGTAGTTGAAGTCGCTTTGAAAGCTGATAGGGCAAACGTTATCATTTGGATAGGGGAAAATCCACTTTTTAAAGATCCGTTTTACGTTGCGGATCTTATAGTGGATTTCGTTTCTGTTCCTATCGGTTTTGGAATCGTTTCTCCTTTGAGACGTAGCTGTTCTGAAATAGTTGAGCAAGTTCATAGCTTGATCAATAGACATTCCAACGAATTTCTATTGGGTATCGCTCCGGGAAACTTCAGAGATCCAAAAAAGGCGCTTGAAGTGACGGTAAGGTGTTTGGAGAAGCTAAAGGAGAAGCTTGATATTCCGATATTCTGCGGTTGCTCAAGTCCCATTATAACAGCCAAGGCTTCGAAAATAGCGGATGGCATTCTCTTCAACTACGGCTATCCAGAGTTTTTGAAGTGGATATCCCGCTTTGCGGAGCGTGAGATAATTAAGGTTGCATTTGCTCCGGCTCTTATTCTGTCGAGTGATTTCGAGCAAGATCTGCTCTTGGCTTGTGCAATAGTCTCATGCAGCAGTAGGAAGTTCGTCGAAGAGTTCGGATTCGTTAAAATGTGTAAAGATTTTGCCGAATTGGATTTTGGAAGGCTGATCTCGATAAGGCAAAGGGGGGCTGATCTGTTCGAAGTTGATGATTTCAAAACGATTTTAAAGTATAGGGATGTTCTGCTCGATAAGTTCAGCATAAGCGGTAACCTAAGCGATGTAAAGAAGAGAGTAAAGGATTTGCTTAAGATCTGCGATCACGTCGTTTTAGGTGATCCTTTCTTCAGAGATGGCAAAGCCGTTGAGCTTTTGAAATCGATCAAGTCGCAGTTAGATTGCTGGAGAGGCTGAATTCACGCCCATGTCTGCAAATATTGCCGTTGACATAGAGCATGAACTCGAAAGGAGAAGTAAACATGACCGATGGCAATATTTGCAATCAAAAATTGCTTGTTACCAAAGATTTAATCACCTCTCTGAATTTTTGCGTGCCCTCCGATTATGGAACTGCTTAGCTCAAGGTTTCTAATCTCGCAGTCTTCATCGATTATGCTTCTCCAGATTCTCGCCTTTCTGAGAATCACCTTATCGAAGATCACCGAATCACTCACATCCGAACTCTCTATAACACAGTTCTTGCCGATGTATGCGTAGGGGCCGACTATCGATCTCCCTCTTATTTCGACACCCTCTTCAATTACAACGGGCGGAATTATCTTCGAAGCCTTGTCGATCTCAACGTTCTCATCCACGAACTCGTCCATGTAGAACTTGAACGCCTCTATATACGAATCCGGATTTCCTACGTCATACCATATTCCGTTGTTGAACGGATAACCGTAAACATCAACTCTTTCGCAAAGCCAACCCAAGAAATCTCCCAAGTTGTCGGGCTTCTCGTTTATTCTCACATACTCCTGCAACAGATCGACAGCTTCATGTGGGAGGGCGTAGATTCCGATTCCAACCAAAGTCGATTTGGGATTCTCCGGCTTCTCGTAAAACCTTATAACCCTCTCTCCATCAACATCTGCAACGCCATACCTTTTGGCAAGCTCGTAGTCGCCGACATCGTAAAGGGCAACTATAGTCTTCCCCTTCTCTCTGTAATAATCAACGAAACCGTCCAAATCGAACGAGAAGAGGTTGTCTCCAGCAACTACAAGCAGATCATCGTCTATCATCCTCGCAACTTCAGCCAAAGCCCTAACCGCTCCCAACTTCTCCTCCTCTCTCGTCGTGTGCTCGACTATCAGTTCAACGTCCTTATCCTTTGCCCAACGCCTGAAATCCTCTTCAAACCTCTTGTTCGTGGAGACGTAAATCGGAACCTTGAACTTCGAAACCTTCTCGTAAATGTGATCTATGATCCTCTTCTTGCCAATTGGAAGAAGTGGCTTTGCCTTAGTCTTCGTTATGGGCCATAGCCTCGTTGCATAACCACCGGCCATTATGACTACTTTCATTAAAATGCCGTGGTTGTATAGATTAAAAATCCATTTCGGTTGAAATACCGTAAAAAATTTATAGTTTAAATTTCAAAATAGATTTTATGGTAAACGTTGAACTTGTTTTTGAAAAGCCACCTGACGTTGAGTTAGGACTTACAGAGACCAAGATGAGAGCACCATTCCAAGTCAATCTTGCAGAGATTTCGAGCTGGTTTAGGGATTTCGAGGTTGATAAGATTGAGATATGGGTCAAAGCGGCGGTTAAATCTGAAGGCCTTGTCAGACTCTTCGTATCCGCCAATGGAGAAGGGGGAATGAGGATAACCTTAAAACCGAAAACAAAGGATTAGGATAGAGCGTTCCTTAAAACGACATCCAGCACTTCCGGCGTATCTATAGGAAAGTTGTAGCTCTTGAAGTCGTATTCTTCGATCTCTTCCAACTTTTTTATCACCGTTATCTCAAGCTTCGGAAGCGGCAAAAATTTGCTCAGTTCTTCTTTAAGTTTTTTGTAATCACCGATTATCGTCTTTGTTCTTCCATTCAGCTTGATCTTAACCTTGCCCAAGTGCTTGGGTTGAAGGAATTCCCTAAACTGCTCAAGCTTATCGAGGCAATTCTTCCTGACGTAAGTCTTGCCCAGATGTGTGTAGATGTATATCAACTCACCCTCCTCTGCCGATTTTTTCAAAGCAAATCTAACCTCGCTCCGAGTCCTACCACTTATCTGTTGGATCCATTCAACCGGCATAGGGGTGCTTAGCTCTTCGACGATCTTGTGCCTCCTCGATTTTCTCCAGAGTTCCTCCAAAACGTCCCTATCGATGTTTATGTCAATTATCTTCTTTGCCTGATCGATCGAAGCGATTAAATCGTCCGTATCGATCGTGTCGGGGGTCACGAGATAAACGACGAATTTCACTTTCCTTCCCGCTTTTCTCATTATCCTTCCATGTCGCTGTATAAACCTGAGCGGGCTTGAAGTGTTGCTCCAGTTTATCAGCAGATCCGCCGTGGGAAGATCCACCCCCTCCTCGCCAGCAGATGTTGAAACTATTAGATCAGCCTGCTTGGCTTCTTCCAACATGCTCCTCATCTTCTCCCTTTGCCTTCCAATTATCAGAGCTACTCTGTAATTTGTTTTCTCGCTCAAAATTTCCGCTAGCTTTTTAGCAACCACTACCCTCTCCACGAAGACTATAGCCTTGCTAAAACCTTCATAAAGCTCCAAAGCTCTGAAGAGGTATCCCAGCTTGTGTAGATCTCTGAGCTTGAGAACATCGTTTTTTAGATCTTCCAACATTTTCGAAAGTTTGTTTCGCCTGCTTAGGCTTTCTTTAAGAGCCAAAGCTCCATCCTTAGCAAAGAATTTGAGTGCTGAGGTGTATATCAGCTTTTCACTTCCTTTAGCGAGGTTCCTCCTCCGATCGATCTCGTCGTATATATCCATCTCTCTCTTGATAAAAGGAGTCTCAAATACCTCCGCAATCCATTCTGCGATAAAAGGTCTAACGTCGCTCGTGCTCCATTCCTTAACCTTTCCAATCAGATGTTCGATCTCGCTTCTCCTTTTCTTGGGTATGTATGCAGATAAACCAAGTTTGTATTCACATTCAAGTTCTTTCAAAACCTTCGCATATGCGTCATCTCCAACCGCATGATGGCACTCATCCACAACTATCGCATCGACTTTCACAAGCTCCAAATCACTGTAAACCGTTTCTGGCGTCGAGATTGCAACTTTCGCCTTTTTCCACATCTTTTCCCTCTTATGCTTCGGATGAATACCGTAGATCATCTCGGAATCGATTCCCAATTGTCTGTAAACTTTGTGAGTCTGTTCAACCAAAATTCGAGTTGGAACCAAAACGAGCGCTCTCTTAATCAAACCTCTGCTAAAAAGATTTTTTAGAAAAAAAGCACCTATTATCGTCTTACCTGTTCCAGTCGGAAGGACCAACGTCGATCTTTTATGCTTTAAGGCATGCTCAACTGCTTCCTTCTGATAAGGCCTGAGTTCGATCATCTTTCTATCAGCGGAACGAGCTCTCTCGCAACTTTCGAGTAGAGCTGAATGCAGTCTCTATACTTCGTGTCCGGGATTCCAGTATATATCAGATGGATCTTAGTCGGCAGATCTTCGTCATAGATCTCCCGAACTATGAATTTCGCAAGTGCTGAAGTCAGAGTATCGAGCTTCGGATACCCCATTCCAAGCGGGACTCTCTTCTTTACTACGATACCCCTCAACTTGACACCAGTAATCTGGGAAAACCTCAGCGATAGATAATCCGGACAGAGATCCAGCGCTCTTCTGAGTATATTCATCCAGAAAGCTTCATCCGTTTCCTCCGAAGCTTTGTGGAATAAACCAGTCCTATATACGTTCTTTTCCCTCATCCAGTCGTTCTCAAGCTGTAGCGAAATTATAACCCTGTTCGAATTCAGAGACTCCATAATCGCTTTGATTTCGTCTATAGAACCCAAGAGATTTCTTGAATAGGTTGTCTCAAGCGATATCTTGATGTTCTCAGTGCTTTCGAGTATCATCTTGATCGTTTCGGCGGACATCTCTATGGTCTTGTCTATGTCATCGAGCTTTCCACCCAAGTGGAGGTTGAAAACCTCTGCTCCAGCGATTTCAGCCCTCTTGGCAGCTGCAATTAGCCCCTTTCTTGCCCTCTCAAGAGTTTCCTCATCCTCTGAAACGGTGCTGTAATAAGGGGAGTGGGCGGTGATAGTGCTGAAAGCCTTCGCGAGTTCTCCATATTCTCTGAAATATTCCTCAACGTATCTCCTCCTCGCAAAATCGTATGGTGGAATTTCGGTAAGTCTCATTCCCAAGAGTTCGGCTATGTGGAGCTTCCACTTTCCGTTATAAGTTCCCCAGTCGAACAGAGCCATGTAAAATATTATACTCCAAATTATAAAAACTTTTATGCTAGTTAAAGTTTTAAGACTGAAGAGATGACAACTGATATGTCGTTTCAAGATACTTTGGAATCAAAACTGCTAAAGAAAGATTTAGAATGGTTGCGCAAAAACATATTCTCTGACAATATTCAAAAAGAGATAGTTCAATTGGCTAAAGATAGTAAAGTTGTTAAAAGAATAGAAGATATTATAAGTAAAATTCCTACTCATCATGAGTTACATTTAGGTGATGCACGTAAATTGATGAAAAAGATGAAAAGTAAAAGTGTTCATCTAATCCTAACATCCCCTCCCTACTGGACGCTAAAAGAATATAAACCAGTTAAAGGTCAACTTGGGGTCGTGGAGGATTACAATACGTTTTTTGATGAGCTATATAAAGTTTGGAAAGAGTGCTATCGTGTCTTAGTTCCGGGAGGAAGGCTGATCGTTGTCGTTGGAGACATATGCCTTTCAAGACGAAAACATGGTAGGCATAGCGTTATTCCTTTTCATGCCGACATTCAGCGTCAATGCATAAGCATAGGATTCGAAAACCTTGCTCCAATAGTATGGTATAAGATCACAAACGTTACAAGAGAAGTCTCTGGAAATGGTTTTTTTGGGAAAACCATATGAACCCAATGCAATAATCAAAAACGATATAGAATTCATACTCGTGTTTAGAAAACCGGGTTACAGAAAACAATCCTTGATAAAAAGAAAGCTAAGTGTCATTCCCGAAAACAAGTTTAAGGAATGGTTCAGACAGATTTGGACGATAAGAGGGGAATCAACAAAGCATCATCCAGCTCCGTTTCCGCTGGAATTGGCAGAACGGCTAATAAGAATGTTCTCGTTTGTCGATGATGTTGTTCTCGATCCTTTTACGGGAACTGGAACGACCAACGTTGCATCCGTAAGATGTGGAAGGAACAGCATCGGTATAGAGGTTGATCCAGACTTCTTCGAATATGCAAAGGGAAGGATTTTGAGGGAGGTCATTTTCACCAACGCTACATTTAAAGCATTTGGTGATGCGGATGCCCTTAAGGAGTTGGAAGATGTTAAACAATAGGATAGTTAAAAATGGGCTAAATTTTGAGGATATTAAGGATGAGCTGTTGGAGATCATTGAAAAGTTGGACGAGCTTCGAAAGTCTGGTGGTATTGAAGAAGGAATCTACAGACAAAGGGAAACTACTTCAAAGATACGATTATAGCTCTCGTTCGTTCCAAGTGCAATGTTGAGCTTAAGGAAATGACTCTAAGAGGCTACACGGATGTTCATAAAGTAGATTTTGCATTCGTGGATGGTAATATTTACATAATTGCTGGTGAAGCCAAGATGATAGGTAGCCCTCCTCACAGAAGAGGAGGTAAGCTATACCCTGAAAGACCCATATCCATTGACATAGACAAGAGAATAAAGGAGGTAAAATACACACCAATCGATCTAAAAAGGAAGTTCAATCAAAACGTCGGAAGCTGGTTAGAATGGATAGAAAAAACATATCCAAAGTTCTATTCCGCTTGGCTATTGAGACTGGGAACGAGAAACAGAGTTGCCCACTTGTTAGATAAACTTGAAGGTTTGTGCGAATACAATAACGGTGTCGGAGTTGAGATATACCACGAAGTTTCTGGAGAATATAGGTGGTTGGATATCGAACGAAGTAAAATTTTAAGTATCGATGAGCTAATAGAAAGATCTGCGACACTGTTAAAGATTATTTTGAAAATAAGTAAATTATATTACAATTATAACATTAAAAATATCAAATTGTCATCACGATATAACTGCAAAAATATTATGCTCCAAATTATAAAAACTTTGGCACTACATTTATATAGCCCCCTCCGCAAGTCGATGTTTGCAATGAGGAGATGTCCAGTGTGCGGAAAGCCTATGGAAGGAAACTTGGAGATGTGTCCGGAATGCTATGCGGAGAGGAAAGATATATTCTGGTTAGACGACATAATCGAACTCGTTAAATGTCCGAGATGTGGGTTCTTCAAGATAAAGGGTAAGTGGAAGGAGATATCGTTTGAAGACGCTCTCGTAGATGCGATTTACTCCTCTTTAAGGGTTCTCCCAGAATTTGAGGTTGAAGACGTTTTCGTGTCTCCGCTCACGAGAGGAGAGGTTGGAAGATTTGTCGTTAAGCTTGAAGGTCTGCTCGACGGTAAGTTTGTCCGCGCCAAGAAGGTTGTAGAGGTTAGGGTGAAGAGAGAGGTTTGCAAGAGATGTAGCAGAGAGGCGGGAGGATACTACGAATCCATCGTTCAAATAAGAGCTGATGACAGAGAGATAAGCGAAGAAGAGTTAGAAGTCGTCAGAAACATAATCATAAGGGTTCTCGAGAGGGAGAAGGAGAATCAAAAGGCCTTCATAAGCAAAATCGTCGAAAGGAAGGAGGGAATAGATTATTACTTCGGAGACAGGAACATAGGCAGAAAGATCTCGAGACTCATAGCCGAAGAACTCGGAGGCAAAATCATAGAAAGTAAGAAGATACACACGAGAAGAGACGGGCAAGACGTTTACAGATTCACATACGCCGTCAGATTGCCTGCTTACAGGAAGGGAGATGTCGTCGAAGAAAACGGCAGGATATGTATCGTTACGAGCCAAAGATTGGGCAAAGCGGTCTCTCTTGAGAGCGGAGAGACGATCAATCTGAGAAATCCTAAGTTGATAGCGAGGAGAGGTGAGGTCAAGGAGAGCGTAGTGATAAGCTGTGATGAGTTTGTTGTGGAGGTTCTGCATCCCGTTACGCAGGAGGTTGTTCAGGCGAAGAAACCGAAAGCAGAGCTGAAGCCCGGAGATCTGGTTTTCGTTGTGGAGCACGACGAATCGATCTACGTGATACCTAAGGAACTTTTATAGATAGCTCAAGGTCGAGCGAGAACTCTTCAAAGATAGAGCTCAATACTTAGGAAAGCTCTCTGTCCATCGTTATCAAGTCCCCAAAAGGCTTTATATATCCGCCGGCAAAATCACAAAGCGATGAACTGGATAAGGGACTGGGGTCTAACGATAAGGATGGTCATAACGATGTTCCTACTCGCAGTCATATACTTGGGATTCATAACACTACTCTACATCGTAGGATTCCCTCTGACCTATATAATGATAATAGCCGGTCTTATGCTCTTCATCCAGTTCTACTTCTCGGACAAGATAGTTTTACTCAGCACCGGAGCGAGGATAGTCGATGAGCATGAAGCTCCAGAACTCCATGCGATAGTTAGAAAACTCTGTCAGAGAGCGAATCTGCCTATGCCAAAGATAGCCATCGTTAATTCGCCAGTTCCAAACGCCTTCGCAACTGGTAGAAGTCCAAGCAGTGCGGTTGTAGCGGTAACCACCGGATTACTCAAAACCCTGAACTGGGATGAGATAGAAGCAGTCTTAGGTCACGAGCTGAGCCATATCAAGAACAGAGACGTTGCGATAATGACGATCGCGAGTTTCATAGCGACGGTAGCTTGGTTCGTAGCCAGATACGCGATGTTCATGGGAATGTTCGGAGACGATAGAAGAGAGAATAGCGCCGCAATCGGAATAGCCCTCTTCCTGATCTCGATGATCGTCTGGCTGATAAGCACACTACTAATGCTCGCGTTGAGCAGATACAGAGAGTTCGCTGCCGACACTGGGAGTGCGATACTCACTAGGAAACCGCAAGCTCTCATATCCGCTTTGGCCAAGATCAGCGGAAGGATGGATCTCATACCGCCCGAATACAAGAAGGAGATCGAAGGGTTAAATGCATTCTTCATAATCCCGGCCATCAGCGGAGAGACAATTGCATCGCTGTTCTCAACCCATCCGCCGGTTGAGAAAAGGATAGAGAGACTGAAGAGGATAGCTATGGAAATGGGGATATGGTGAAGTTCAGTAGAAGCGTCGAGATCCCGCTGATAGTTGAAATAAGCGAGAGCGCAAGAAAGAAGGTAGCGGACATTCTGAAGAGGCTTCAGATCTCTTCGGCAATACTGATCACCGGAAAGAAGTCCTACGAGGTCGCTGGGAGAAAGATCGAGGGGAAGATATCCGATTTTATATCGAACAAATTCTTCGTTAAGGATTCGAGCATGGAGATCGCGAAAAACATAGTCGTCTCCATAGGATACGCGGATATTGACGGTGTTATCGGGATAGGTGGAGGGAAGGTCTTAGATATTGCCAAAGTTGTGGCATCTGAGCTAAGTGTTCCTTTCATAAGCATACCCACGGTCGCATCTCACGACGGAATAGCCTCTCCGGTAGCGAGCTTTAAGGAGAACGGAAAAGCGGTATCGATACTCGTAGATCCTCCAACAGCTGTCTTGGCCGATCTGACCATTCTGAGGCACAGCCCGATTAGGTTGCTTCGTTCGGGCTACGGTGATCTCATTTCGAACGTCGTAGCCGTGAAAGACTGGAAGCTCGCAAGGGATAAGATTGGAGAGGAGTTCAACGAAGTTGCAGCGAGCATGGCGATAATGCCAGCCAATTTCATGCTGATGAGTGCAGAGAAGCTTGATTTGAGAAATCATTTGGAGATGCTCGTGAGAGGGCTCATACTCAGCGGGGTTGCAATTTCACTCGTTAAGAGTAGCAGACCGGCAAGTGGTTCGGAGCATAAGTTCAGCCACGCTTTGGATATCCTCGGCTATGGTAACGGAACTCACGGCGAGCAGGTCGCTTTGGGCACGATCATCATGGAGTATCTGCACGAAAAACATTACGGCGAAGGCGACTGGGAGCTCATAAAGATGTCCTTGGAGAAGATACAGGCTCCGACGACTGCTAAAGAGATAGGACTAACGAAGGAGCAGGTGCTCGAAGCGTTGATGTTCGCCAAGAACATTCGAAAGAGAAGATATACCATTTTGGAAGATGTTAATCCCTCAAAGGATGAGTTCGAGGTAGTTTTGAGTAAAACTGAAATCGCTTAAATCGAATTTCACTAAAAAAGGCATCTGATGAGAATGAATTATGGAGAGTCTATTAATTGAAGAAAGCATCGATGCTAGAGGCTTTGGCTAGGTTTATTATGAGAATTCTTACACCTTTTCCATTTTTGGCTTCCTTTCCACGATATACATCTCTGGCAAATGTTAGAACTAAGGTAAATGTCTGTTTAAACATCAACGCACCGGACTTTAGCAGAATTTAGCAGATGGTAGTCCTTTCTACCGATCGGTTCTCCAGCGAACTCAAAGCTGTGGTTTTCATCCAGAACCGTTCTAAGCTTTGGCATCAATGCTCTTAGAAGTCCAAAGCTTTGGGGATGGATTCTCATCTTAGCGAGTTCTTTCTTTAGACTTTCAAGGTGGTTGTAATACTCTCGCTTGGTTTCCGAATTGGCAACGAAAACGACATCTTTTCTTTGCAACAGCCTAGCGATGAGCTTGCTGGCTTTCATCATCGGTTTTTATAGACTTTTCGTACTCTAACGCCCGCCTTAGAACACACGTATCGATGACAACAACGATCATACTTTCACCTAAGCTTTTAGGAAATCCAAGAATGCGTCGATATCTGCTTCAAGAAAGTCTTGAAGGTTCCCTTCAACGCTACCATCTTCATAAACCTTCAGCTTTTCGAAGATCGATCTTCCTCGCTCTTTTCTTGCCGAGTATATCGTTAAGTTTTCTGATTCAAGCTCTTTCCTTGCTACGGCATTTAGTAGTCCGTAGAGTAGGTGTTCGGAGTGAGTTTCTAGAACAAGCTGATAATTTCTTTTCTTCGAAACATCGAGAAGAAATTCTGCTAATTCGTATTGAAGTTTAGGATGCAAATGCATCTCTGGATGCTCGATAAATATTGTGCTGTTTTCTGGATAGAATGCCAATGCTACAACGATAGGGAATAGAGCGTTCAAACCCGAACCTACATCCGCCAGATTTACGTCAACTCCCTCATCGGTAGTGGCAATTATTTCGTATTGCTCTTCTGCAGTGGGAACCCATCTAATATCGTGAAGACCGTATTTTGCGTAGAAATCTTTAACAATTTGGATGTTTTCCTTAAACTCAGACCTGTAGCATGTGTAGTAAAATAGTTGATGAGCGTTTGTTACGTTAATCTTGTGGACATCTGCAAATACTCCTCTCAAAGCTCTGGGAATCTTTCTATTAGACCAAAGTATTAAAATAGTTAAGATTTCCTTCAGTTTAGGTATACTATCGGTAAAACCCTCTGTTTCAAAGTGAAATTGTGTCAGAGATGGAGATATTTGCAAAGTATAGTATGCTTGATATATTTGATCATTTATATTTAAATTCAAATCTAATTTTATGATTATATGTCTACTTTCATCGTGCTGAAACACTACATACTTGAAATGGGGTATTAACATAGGTGTAATGGTTCCTCTTTCAATATAGTGTCCTTTACTATACTCGCCAGTACTGGAATATCCACTCTCAATGGCTCGTCTAAAATGTTCAACACATTCTAAAACGGAACTCTTACCACTTCCGTTTGGCCCAATTAAAACGTTGACCTTTGAGAGTTCCAACTCTGCCTTTTCAATGGATTTGTAATTTTTGATATATATTTTAGTGATCATATGTTCCACCCTTTTAATCTCTCACTTTGCAATCTCCTAGACCTTACGACGACTGCAATTGTTATAAAATATTGCTTGACCAAGGGGATACGTACATTAAATAATAGAGATACAGTCCATCGGATAAAGAGTCCTATTGAACTGAATGTTCTGTTAAAAGTAGGTGGAACAGGAGAGGCTTCGCATCTTATCTGGTGGGTCACAGCTAAAAAATATTATTACTGTAAACTTAAGAGTGAAGCGAGTGAAAGCCAGTAGGAGAATAAAGATTGTTTAGATAGATAGTATCGAAAGACCCGATCTATGGTGCGTTTTCTTGGTGAAGCAAGAAATACCATCCGTTAGCTTCAACGATCACACAATTTTTAAATCGTTTAGGAGTCGATCTTCTGAGCATGAAAATACTCACCAAAGACATAACGAAGGAGAAGGACTTCGAAGAAAGGTTTTACGTTAAGGAAGAGGGTAGCACGGATGAGAGCTACGGCTGTTATCCTTTCAATCGACCTATGGAGGAATACATCCGAAAGGGTTTCGTCGTCATAGACAAGCCGATGGGGCCGAGCAGTCACGAGGTAGTGGTCTGGGTTAGGAGGATTCTGAACGTTCAGAAGACCGGCCACACCGGAACTTTGGATCCGAGGGTTACGGGTGTTCTGCCGATAATGATCGAAGATGCTACGAAATTGGTTAGAATTCTGCAGGGTTCGGAGAAGGAATACGTTTGTCTCATGAGATTGCACGGGGACGTGAGAAGGGAAGAGGTTGAGAGAGTTCTCAAGCTATTCGAAGGCAAGATATACCAGCGACCTCCTCTCAAATCTGCGGTTAAGAAGAGGCTGAGAGTTAGAACGATCTACAAGATAGAGATACTTGAAATAGAAGGGAGGGACGTTCTCTTTAAGGTTACAACCGAAGCTGGGACATACATCAGAAAGCTCTGCACCGACATTGGGGAAGTTCTGGGTTGTGGGGCTCACATGCAAGAGCTGAGGAGAACGAGGACGGGGATATTCGACGAGAGCATATGCTACACGTTGCACGATCTCCTCGACGCATACGTGATGTGGAGGGAGGAAGGAGAGGAAAAGTATCTGAGACAGATAATAAAGCCGATGGAGCTGGCGGTGATAAACGTCCCAAAGATCGTGATAAAGGATACCGCAGTGGATGCCATCTGCCATGGAGCGGACTTAACTGCGAAAGGCGTTCTCTACATAGAGAAAACTGTGAAGAAGGATGGCTTAGTTGCTATATTCACTCTGAAGAACGAATTGGTGGCTTTAGGTAAGGCGCTGATGGATGCCGAGGACATGCTAAAGGTTAGGAGTGGGATAGTTGTGGATGTTACAAGAGTCATAATGGAAAGGGGAACTTACCCTTCCTTCTGGAAGAAGGCGACCGCCTGATCGTCCCTACGAGCTGAGTCGGAGCTAACGAATTGAAAGAGCCGGGAGGTGGGTGTATGTTCGATCGGAAGGCAAGAATAATGCTGATGCTCGCGTTGCTGAACGAAGCTTACGGCGACATAAGGTCGATAATAACGTGCTTGGAGGATTTCATAAGCTCTCATCCAGAGATGAAGGATGAGATCGAGGAGTTCGAACTTGGGGATTTGCTCGAAGATGCCATAAATTTTGAAAGGAAGCTGTTAGACATCATGGAGAAGATGAAAAGAGTGGTCTATGAGTAGAGTTGCAGTAATTGTTCCGGTCTCTCCCTTCGAGCCTTTGGAGATCCTCATCAATTCTGCAAAACATCTTCTATCTTTGGATTACGATGACTTCGAGTTTAAGATCGTCTTTGTCGTTGATAAGAACGGCCCAAACGATGATAGGGGAAAGAAGCTTAAAGAATTGGGTATCGAAGTTTTGGAGAGGAACACGACGAGAGGGAAAAGAGCCGGAGCAATAAACGACGCTTTAGATTATCTGAGAGATTTCAAGCCCGATTACATAGCCATATTCGACGTGGATTCTCGCCCAGAGAGGAATTTCATCGTCAAATGCGTTGAAGCTCTAAAGCGGGATGAAAAAGCCTACATCGCATCCTCTCGAAGATATATATCGAATCCCATAAATTTTGTTTCTCAGACTGTTGAAGCCGAATACTATCTGATAAACTTCCTACTGAAGAAGTCGAAGTTCAAGCAGTTCAACGGGCTGATAGGTGTTTTGAGGGCGGATCTGCTGATGAAGTATAGGCTGAATGAAAATGCGGTTACCGAGGATGCGGACTTCGCCACGAGGATGCACTGCTTGGGCTACAGAGCTATTTTGGTAGACGGAACGAAAGTTTACGAACAAGCTCCGTTGAGCTGGGGAGATTTAGTTGCCCAGAGAAAGAGGTGGTATTACGGCGGACTTCAGCTGTGGAAATACAGGAAATGCGTCCTCGCTACAAAAAATTGGGGATTTATGTTCTCTTGGATTTCCGCTCTGACTTTAACCTATGCGATCATAATACTGCTCCCATTTCTGATTCTCGCGCCACCTCTCCTTATCTACAAATTCAGAAGCTTTAAAAAAGTTTTAGTAACCTTTGGCCTACTGATCCATACCATCCTACTACAGTATTCCGCGATATGCGCCATAGCGAAATATGTCAAAGGGAGAGGGATCGAATGGAGTCCAATAAAAAGAGTTCCACAGTAAAACCAATGATCATTGGCCTGATCGTGAGCATAATCACTATAATCGTTATATTCAAGCTCACCGAAACGAAAGTAACTTGGAAGATAATATTTCAGGCGGATTGGAGATTTCTGCTCTTGGCCCTCTTTCTGCACTTTCTCTTCTGGTTCTTCTGGGGAGTCAGGCTTAAACAACTCACATCTATGCTAAAGGCCGAGATTCCTCTGGGATATGCGTTGGAGATCTCTATAGCGAGCACGTTCTTAGCTGCGATAACTCCATCATCCGCTGGAGGGGAGCCATTGAGAATCAAGATGCTCTCCGACAAAATTCCCTTAGGATCCGCAACTGCGGTGGTTTTGGCTGAAAGGTTGCTCGACGCTATATTCTTCGTCGTGGCTTTGGTGATATTTCTCGCAATATCGGGATTCGCAACGAAGTTCGGTTTTGATGTCGGAGCGATCTTCAGCATCTGCCTCATCGGATTCCTGCTTTTCCTATATCTAATCGTGAAGGATGAGAGGAACATAGAGAGGCTCTCGAACTGGATCTATTCGAAGCTCAAGAGGTTCGGAGAAGATAAAGCTTCGAGAATTGCAAACAGGGTTAAAGAAGAATCTCTGATGTTTCGAGAAGCTTTAGTGGACATGCTCAAGAATCCGTTCGGTAGGGTTGCTTTATCCATCCTATACACAGCTCTGATCTGGTTTCCGGAGTTTTTGGTGCCGTCTGCGGTTTTGCTTGCTCTGAATCAGGATCCAGCAATTCTGCTTTCGATTACTGCACAATTCATTCTCGTAATCGTCTCTCTAATCCCACTCACTCCGGGGAGCAGTGGGATTGCGGAAGCGGGAATGGTTTATCTATACTCGAAATTCGTTCCTCAGGCCGTGCTGGGTGTGCTCGTAGCCATATGGCGATTTGTAACGTATTACACGAACATTTTCGTCGGATTCATAGTGAACGTCAAGCTACTGAAGTCGAAATACCTCGACTGAATCTTAGGATACCGGCGTTCTGAACGTATCGTAGCTTAAGATCTCGAATCCTCCGTCCGATTCCATTAAGATCTGTCCAGCTGTTTCGACGATCTCGGAATCAGGATGCCCATAATTACGGTTCTAAGTTCGAGTTACCGTTCGAGCATCTCTAAGTAAGATTCTCTTATCGAATTCGAAGGATCGAAGCCGAGCATCTTCGCAACTTCGAAAACCTTTTGCTTTGCGGATTCTAAGTCGCCCGATTTGACTTCTATCTCTACGAATTGTCCTAAGCCTTCGACATCGTCAAAGCAAATCGTGACATCCTCGTATCTGTAAATCCTTCTTCTCTTGACCACTCTTCTGATCGTTCTGAATCCCAACCTGTTGAATATCTCCATAGCCTTCTCATAGTCGTCCACCCTTATCTCGATCTCCTCTCTCGTCTTAGTTTCCGCGTCCACCTTCGGGCCTTTGTATGTCAGCTTGATTCCCTCGCTATCTTTCCTAATCCTCAGAGCTTCGTCGCTCTTCCTGAAATCCCTAACTGGAGAGTTGAAGTAAACGTCCTCCTCCACCTTATCGCACACGAACTCTGCAATCTTCCTTATCTTGTCCTCAACGCTTCTGTCGGCTCTGAACTTAATCTCCACTTCCATGTCTGATCTCCTCGTCTGCCCTTATCACTTCCTCCTTCTTCTTCCTCTGATACTCCTCGACCTTCCTTCTAACACTTTCATCTCTCAAAGCAATTATCTTGGCAACAGCTAAAGCGCAGTTTTCGGGCTCCAACACAACCATCGGTGCAACTCCTGAGGGCATCCTGAGAGATGAGAAGATGTCAACTCCGGCAAACTTGTCGCTGTATGGCGGACACGCTATCACGGGGCAGGATGTGTTCGCATCGACGAAACCGCTCAAAGCGTTGCTCCTTCCCGCGATAGTTATGAAGACCACATCATCGTGGCTTCTGATTATCTCCAAAACCCTCTCCGGTGTTTTGTGAGCCGAAGCTACTCTCATATCATATTTAACGCCAAAATCCTCAAGTTTTTTCGCGATCTTTTTTGCGAACTCCAAATCGGATTTCGAGCCCATTATTATAATGGCCTTCATACTTCCAAGCCTATCGCTTTGCTTAAGCGTTTTTCGGATATGAGGATGGCCAGAAGCATGGCCAAAACGGACGTTGCGGGATATACGATGACTTCGAGAGCGCTGAAGATCGAGCCGGCGGAGATCCTGACTAAAAGTCCGATAGGAGAAACGGAATTCGAAAACATCAGCATGATAGCAGACACCACGACGATAGAAAAAACGAGCTGTGCCTTTTCTCTGTTCATCGTGAACGCTGAGATGACCAAAGATAAGGAGATAAGAACGAAGCAGATCGACAATGCGATTATCATTACTAAGGCGGGATGGTCGATCGATATTCCGTTCAACGAGAGCATGAGCATCCAAAATATCGTCAGCAAAACCGACAAGATTAGAGATGAGAGTATTTTGCCAGTAATGATGTCTCCGAGTTCGACAACGGTAAGTAAAACGTCTAAAGTCCTAGTTTCGATCTCCTCGCATATCGAATCGATGAGGTATGCGGAGGTTATGACCGCAGTAGTTACAGCCAACAACGGAATGAGCATGACGTATACGAACCTGAAGTGTAAGGAGTATCCCTCCGGAACATCGATCTCTCTCCCGTTTTCGTAAACCTTCAGATTGAGAGTAGGTATTCCCTTTATCCTTCTTATGGCATCCTGATACTCCATAAGTTTCTTTCTAAGATAAAGCGTCGCCTTTATCGCTTTGATGTCCTCCTTGGGCAGATATATCGTTATGAAGTTTTGGCCGGTGAGGTTCTCGTTGAAGACTACTACAGCATCTACTCTACCTTCCACCAAATCCTTAACGGCTCGCTCGATCGAATCGTATCGAATCGGATGAACTATGGACGAGAATAGAGGTGCCTCTCCTACGAGCCCTATCTTTGCATTCGCGTAGCCCATCGGAGAATATAGAAGGGTTAAACCGAAGACGACCAAGGAGGAGAAAGAGGCAACGAAGAAGAGCAGAGATATGACTACGAGAATAGTCTTCTCCTTTTTGATACTTCTGAGATCCTTCAGAGCTATCCTAAGAGGTTCCATAGGACCACCCCGTCGTATATAGCGTGGAATGCGGATGATGCGAGCAAAGCTCTCCTAAATCCGAATCTCATTGTGGCGACGAATATAAACGCAGACAAAACGTGTGCGATCAGCGGAATCGGGAGGAACTCAACGAACTTTACGGGAATAAATGAAAACAGGATCGCCTTCTCTCCGATCAGAAATCCCAATGCAGATAAGAACGCCGATACGTAGGGATTTAACCCGTTTTTGAAAGCGGAGTATATGAAGAGACCTTTGAAGAACTCTTCGATCACTGCGATCATCAAAATCACCACCGCAAAAGCGTGCTCTATCGCGAAGATGAGGGAGAGGGTGAAGAATTCGATCACGAATACGAAAGGAATGGACAGAAGCGATGCAACGAACACCTTAGGATACCCCTTTACGATGCGTATCGAGATTTCCACGATCTTCTCTATCGGATTTGACTGAGAGTGCATTATTTCGAGGGAATTCAGAGATAAGTAAAATAGAACGGCGGACATGATGTAGAATTGGGACGTCGAGATGATGTAATCTTTCGGTTCGACGTTCTCACCTTCCAAGAACTCTAAGAGGAGGGTTATCGGTGATATTTTGCTCATCGGAATTGCTGTGAAGATCGCTGGGATGAAGAGATATGTAGTTATGAATATCGAGATTATTATCGTCAGAAACGTCATCTCCCTGTAGCTTCTCGAAATCATTGCGGTGAATGTGCTCAGAGCTAAGAGGAACAGGATTATCGGGATTAAGAACAAAACGCCAAAAATGTTCTTGCCAAATGCTGCAACGACGATGCATGCCAATGCTAAAGATAAAGCAAGATACGGGAGCATTTTGCCGACTAAGACCTTCCACTCGTCTTCAGCGACAAACAGAAGATCTAACCTCCTTTTCACCTTATCCTCTATCGCCGAAGAGGAGTAAACCTGAATCACAAAGTAAATCGGGATCACAAAACCAAACGCATAGATAAGCTTGCCCAAAAGACTTGGAGGTCTTAGCTCGTCTGGCGTTAGAAATTCCGAAGTTTTACTCGTCTTTTCCTTCGCTCCTCCTTCGATCCGTTTTGGTATTTGCTTTTCTATCTTCTCCTCCCTCTTTTCTTCAGCTCTTGGTGTAACTTCGCTCTCCTTTTTCACGGTTTCGATTACTCCTTTCAGGTTCTTTGCCGAAACTTCGAATTCCGTTTTCGTAGGAATTCTGATCACCCTGATCAAAATCGGAAAAGCAGAGCTACCGAATTTTTCTCCAATCCATTCGTTGTAAACCCTCCTAACGTAATTTCTAAACTCGTCGAACGCTGAGAGAGATTTCAGATCCCCTCTGACGAATATCTTGCCATCGTAAATCGATATGTCCGGATTGTCGGATTTGACGAACTTGGGATCGTCGATGTCGATGTTCGCCGAGTAGATTCCGCGATCTATCTTCACCCCGTTTAGCAAGGAATGAACGGAAACGATTACGGTTATTACGGTGAGAACGATTAGGATCGCTACGAATCTACTACTCCATCTCCTCTTCGCCCTGAGCTCGAGAAGAGCAATCCTAAGCATTATAATGAGTATGGGATAAGCGATATATATAATCCTGTCGACCCATATTCGATGCTCAGAGTGGAGAACCTCGTAAAGCGCTACGGAGATTTTTTGGCGTTGAAGGGGATCAGCTTCGAGATAGATAGGAGTGAGATCTTAGGACTGATAGGAGAAAACGGAGCCGGAAAATCCACTACGATCAAGATCCTTGTCGGCCTGCTGAAGCCCGATTCTGGCAAAGTCGAATACGATGGCTTGGATTTCTTCGAAAACAAGAGTAAGCTCAAGAAGAACATCGGATACGTTCCCGAAATCGATTCGCTCTACGAAGATATGAACGCATTCGAATACCTCATGTTCTTTTCTTCGCTTTACGGAGTTGAGAGAGATAAGGCGAGGAAGAGGGCTGAAGAGCTGATAGAGGCGTTGAGGATTCCAAACAAAACTATAGCGGAATTTTCTAAGGGTATGAGGAGAAAGCTATCGATAGCGAGATCCTTGATTCACGATCCAGATTATCTGATATACGACGAACCGATAGGTGGTTTGGATCCCTCCACATCCCTGTTCATAGCGGAGTTCATGAAGAGCCTGAGGGATAAGGCGATTCTGTTCTCTGCCCATAACCTCTATTACGTGGAGTTCGTCTGCGACAAGGTTGCGATAATGAAAGATGGGAGAATACTATACTATGGAGATCTCGAAGAGCTGAAAGGTATGCAGAGATACGTTCTCCACTACAAATTGGATGGTGTTGAAAGGGAGTTTTCCACGAACGACGTCGATGCTCTAAACGAGTTTTTGAGGGAGATCATTCCCAAAGCTAAGATAATCAAGATAGATGTGGAAACTCCGAGGCTCGAGGACATCTACTTCTCACTGGTAAGATAATTCCCTCCTCAGCTCTCCCATCGTTGCAATTCTCTCAGCCACTACGTTGTGCTGATGTATGCTCTCCTCGTTCTCCTGCCTGAAGAAAACTAGGATTTCATCAGGCGCATCATCGAACTCCTCAACTACGAACCTCGCCATCAGCCTGACGCAGTCTTCGACGAATCTCGGATTGCGATGAGCATTCCAGATCACTTCGAGCTCATCTTCTCTCTTCAAAACCTCGTAGACTTCGTAGCTCATAGACCTCTTCGCTATCTCGATCAGCTTGTCAATCGACGGTGAGAAGCTTTCGCTAACCTGCATTTTGATCAAAGCTTTACCCCTCTGATTGTGCGTCGCCAATGGGATCGCGTTTAGGATCTTCTCAATCTCTTTCTCGCCAAAACCCAATTCCCTAAGCTTCTCAGCGGATTTAGCTTTAACGAGCTCCTGAGCACACGGGCAGGCGGTTATTCCCACCACTTCAGCCCCTACAAATACGTTCTTCTTGCCATCTCTGCAGACTATAGCTTCACTCAAAATCTTAACGACCTCCTGCGTTATTTGAGATGTAACGGGTGTTCTTTTCTTAAGTATTAGCTCGGACTCCATTTTCACCTCCGCTTTCGTCGCATACTCGTGCCTTTCAAGCAATATTTCCGCTATCTTCAAACAGAGATCCTCAAGCCTTCTCACCGGCTTTGCGGTGAGGTTTTCGAGAATGTCATCTATTACCTCGAAGTTCCTGCTTAGATTTGCACCCTTCATGCTCGGCGGAAGATCGACGAAGACGTCGAAGTTCGATATAAGTATTATGGGTCTCTTCTCTTTCCTCTCAACCTTGACGAGCTTCTTAATCCCCACAGCCCCAACCCTATTCAGCTTTATCGGGATCTCGGGCTTCAGAAACTGAACGTCTGGAAGCACGATCATGCTTGGTCGGATGATTTATAAAATCTAATGAAACAAAATGTGTTAAATATGTTCAAAATTGAGTTGAAATATGCTCAGAAAACTTTTGCCAATATTGACGATTATCATCATAGCGGTAACTTTCATGATGCTCAACCAACCCGAGCATGCGGACACATACCTATTCACGGTTCCAAAGGTTTTGAAGGCTGGGAATGTTAACTACATCGGATACACTCTTCTAAACGGTTCAAAGCCGGCTGTGGCGAAGGTTAAGGTTAGGATAGGTGACAGGGAGGAGGTTCTCACCTTAAGCGGTTGCGGAAAGTTCGAGCTTAGGGCTCCGGAAAAAGAGGGAAAGTATAGGCTCGAAATAACGGCTGGCGATTTTAAAGGCGTGGCTGAGGTTAAAGTAGTTAAGGATTCGATAGTTTTCGTCGAAACCGATAAGCCGATCTATAAGCCGGGGCAAACAGTTCACATAAGGCTGATAGCTGTCGATTCGACGCTCAAGAAAGCTGAAGACGACGTTACGGTTGAGATTTCAGATGCTAAGGGTGTGAAGGTTTTCAAGAAGAAAGTTCATGTCGATGGGATGGCCCAACTGAGCTTCAACCTGTCGAAAGAGCTGAACGAGGGCGTTTGGAAGATCAGAGTTTTGAGGAACGGCAGAACGATCGACCAGTTGGACTTCAGAGTTGAAGAATACACCCTCCCGAAGTTCGAGATCAACGTGACGACGAGAGACTGGGTTCTGCCGAACGAGAGCGTTAAGGGTAGCATCGAAGCTAAATACACCTTCGGAAAGCCCGTTAGAGGGGAATTTAAGGTAGAAGCTTTCAGATACGTCGGAAGGTGGGAGAAGTTCGCGGAAAGGAGAGGGAAGATCGATGGAAAGGTAGAATTCGAGATTCCTCCGGTTAAGTTCGTCGTCTCCTCGCCAAGACAGCAGGCTGGAGGGTTGCTTCTCAACGTTACGGTTTTTGAGGAGAACACGAGCTACAGCCAAACCGTCACGAAGCTCGTAAGGGTGGTTCCATCTAAGATCGACGTCAAGCTCATCCCGGAAGGCTCCTCGTTCAAGCCCGGAATACCCTTCAAGCTACTCGTAATCACGAGGACTCAGGATGGAAAGCCTACGGATAGCGAAGTTAGGCTCAAAATAGAGAAGATCTCCAAGGACAAGATCGACAGCGATGAGATGAAAGTTAGGACGAAGGGTGGAAAGGCTCTAATAGAGCTCAAGCCTGAGGACTGGGTCGAAACCCTCGCCATCGAGGCGCTCATTGACGGAAAGATGGTTTCATTCGTAACCGTGGGAAGGGCCATGTCCAAGAGCTTCTACATCCACGTCGAGAAGGTGAGAGGGGAGAAGGTCGGAGATGAGTTCGTTTTTCACGTTTATCACCCGTCAGGGAAGAGAGTTTATTACGAGGTCGTTTCGAAGGGCATAATTCTGTTCGCCGATTACACCGAAGGTGACGAGATTAGGTTCAGAGCCACTCCCGAGATGGCTCCCAAGAGCGAGATCGTCGTTTACAGCTTCTCCGGAAGTGAGGTGGTTGCGGATAGGTTGAGCTTCGAGGTTCAGCCATCCTACGAACCTCTGAAAGTAGAGGTGGATAGAAAGGAGGTCAGGCCGAGGGAGAGCGTTACCATAAGGTTCGACGCGGATAGAGTGGGTGTCAGCATAGTCGATAGATCGGTGTTCGTTTTAGCCGAAAACAGATTGAACCTTGAGGAGGTATTCAGGAGGCTTGAGAAGCTATACGGAGAGCCGAAGATTGAGATCCATTCTCCATATTACTACAGAACCTTCGGAAGCTACGACATGTTCGAGGAGTCCGGATTGGTCGTTCTGACGAATAAGGAGATGACGAAGGGTGAGGAGGGTAGATACCACCAGCCTAAACCTTGGTGGATGATAGGCATAGCACCGATGGCAGCTCCTAAGGCTGCGAGAGAGGAGGCCGTGCCGGTGTCAACTCCTCCAAAGCTCGCTGAGGTGAAGATGGTCAGGCAGTTTTTCCCAGAAACTTGGTTCTTCGGATTCGCCGGAAGGACGTTAAAGCTCAAAGCTCCGGATACGATAACTACATGGGCAATTCACGCCGTAACGCTCGACGACGGCTTAAGAATTGGAAGTGGGAAGATAAGGGTCTTTCAACCGTTCTTCATAAAGGCAGACTTCCCGTATTCAGTCGTAAGAGGTGATAAAGCGAAGCTGAAAGTCGTGATATACAACTACCTCAACGAGAGTCAGGATGTCCTAATAACGGTCGAGGAGATGAAAGACGGAAAATGGGTCAAGATTGCAGAAGGCTGGGTTAGGGTGGATGGAATAGCGGAGTTCCCGTTCGAATTCCAAGCGAAGGAAGTTGGTGAAGTCAAGTTTAAGATAACGGCGAGATGTGAAGACTTTGCGGATGCTATAATAAAAGCTCTGAGGGTAGTTCCGGAAGGCGTAACGAGGGAGATTGCGGAGAACCACATAATCGGTGATGGAGACAGCTTCGATGTCATGACGAAGCTGAACGTTTCAGCGGTTCCGGATTCCGAAAGGTTCTACTTGGCGATATCGGGAAGTTACATGGCTCAGACGATCAGTGGACTTGAGAAGCTAATCAGAATGCCGTTTGGATGTGGAGAGCAGAACATGATAATCATGGCTCCCGGAGTTTACGTTGCCAAGTATCTCATCGCCACCGGCGAGATGAACCCCGAACTCATGGCCAAGGCTGAAATGATGATAACCACCGGCTATCAGAGGGAGCTAACGTTCATGAGGAGCGATGGAAGTTTCTCAGCGTTCGGAGATAGAGATGAAGAGGGATCGACATTCCTGACAGCTTTCGTCGTTAGGACTTTTGCTGAAGCTAAAGACATCGTTTACATCGACGATAACGTGATAGATAGGGCTGTTTCGTGGCTGCTCTCTCACAAGAGGAACGACGGGAGCTTCGAGAGCGTAGGTTTCATCCACCACAGAGACATGATGGGTGGAGTGAAAGGGAGGTATGCGATGACAGCCTACGTCACCATAGCTCTGCTCGAAGCTGGCTACAACGCGAGTGACTCGATCAAATACTTGGAGAAAAACTTCGACAACGCGACGAACTACTCCAAAGCTCTGGCGTGCTACGCTTTGGCTTTGGCCGGAAAGGATTACACCGACAAACTTCCGATCGAAAACGGGCACATCTCAACCGGAAACGAGGTCACGGACGTAGAAGCTACAGCTTACGCACTCTTGGCCATGGTTAAGATGAGTAAAGATGGAGATTTGTTAGCGTCTTGGCTCGTGAGGCATAGAAATCCGAGCGGGGGTTTCTACTCGACTCAAGATACGGTAACCGCTATAAAGGCTCTCACCGAATACTGCATAGCGAAGAGACATGATGTAGATTTGAAGATAAGAGTGGAATGGGATGATCACATCGAGATAGTGAACGTAAACGGAGAAAACGCGGATGTGACGCAGATAGTGGAGCTTCCCGCCGGCAAGCTCGTTCACGTTTCTGCGAAAGGCAAAGGAAAGGCGATCGTTCAGTTCGTCGAGCGTTTCAACGTTATTCCCAAGAGGGCCGTTTCGCCGATAGAACTGAACGTCACATACGACACGAAGGAGATCGAGAGCAAAGGGTTGAGGGTGATCGTCCACTTCGAGTCGAAGGTGCCGGTGGAGATGGCGGTGATAGACGTTGCAGTTCCGAGCGGTTTCGTTCCAGACGAGAGAACTCTCAGAGAGGTGAAGTGCAAGAGATTCGAGATAGCGGACAGGAAGGTGATATTCTATTTCGAGAGGCAGAAGGCAGACTTCGAGTTCTACGCGAAGCCTCTGTTCGTGATATCGTCGAAGGCGCCTTTGGTGAGCGTCGCATACTCATACTACGATCCAGACGTGAGAGCCGAGGTCGTAAAGAGAGTTATGGTTTGATTTAAAATTTATTTTAAAATTTAAAAATAATCATTTCTCAATGCAAAACCGCCCCCTCATCCGCTTGACTCACCAACTTCGCATACTTTGCGAGGAATCCCGTAAGCTTTCTTTCCTTTGGCTTCCATTTCTCCCTCCTCCTCGCAAGCTCATCCTCTTCAACTTTCAGTTCGATCTTTCTTGCCGGAATATCTATTGCAATTACATCGCCGTTCTCAACGAGCGCTATCGTTCCTCCAACCATAGCCTCAGGCGAAACGTGGCCTATGCACGGCCCTCTTGTGGCACCGCTGAACCTTCCATCGGTGATCAAAGCCACTCTCCTTAGCCCCATCCCTGCTATTGCAGCAGTCGGCAACAACATCTCGGGCATTCCCGGGGCACCCTTCGGTCCCATGTATCTGATAACTACCACATCGCCCTCCTCTATCTCGTTGCTCAGGATGGCCTTCAACGCCTCTTGCTCGGAATCGAAGACCTTCGCGTTGCCTTCGAATCGCATCATGTCCTCGCTTATAGCAGCGGTCTTAACTACCGCACCTCTCTCAGCAAGATTACCCTTCAAAATGGCTATGCCCCCTTCTCTGCTCAGCGGATTTGAGATATCCCTGATTATGTCCCTCCCCCTGATGAAAGCGGATTCCGCAATTTCATAGACAGATTTACCGCTCACGGTCATCTCGTCGCTAAGCAGATCTTTGGCTTTCTTCATGAGCATCGGAACTCCACCGCTTTCATCCAAATCCGCGATCGTGAACTCCGATGCGGGATCTATGGCAACGATATGAGGCGTCCTTCTGCTTATCTCGTCAAAAAGATCCAAGCTGAGCTTTATTCCAGCTTCTCTCGCAATCGCTGGCAAATGAAGAACAGTGTTGGTCGATCCACCTATCAGCATGTCCATCGTTATCGCGTTCTTGAATGACTCTTCAGTTATGAAGTCCGAAGGCTTGATTCCCCGTTTGACGAGCTCCACTATTCTTCTTCCGCTCTCCTTCGCAATTCTAAGCTTTCTCGAAGAGCAGGAGGGAGAGGTAGAGCAGTATGGAAGGCACAGGCCTAAGGCTTCCGTCAATATCTGCATCGTGTTCGCCGTATAGAGCCCTTGACAACTCCCACAGTATGGGGCGCAGAAGTCCTCGTAGAGCTTTAGAGTCTTCTCATCTATCTTGCCCGATTTGTAAAGTCCGGCAGCTTCAAAGGCAGTCTTTATCGTAACCACTTTGTCTCCAACTCTCTCAGCGAGCATTGGGCCTCCGCAGACCATTATCGCTGGAATGTCGAGCCTCAGCATCGCCATGAGCATTCCGGGAACTATCTTGTCACAAGCCCCTACTACAACAAGCCCGTCGAACTGATGAGCCTGAACCATCGCCTCGATGCTGTCTGCTATGAGCTCCCTCGTCGGCAATGAGAACTTCATGCCTTCGTGCCCCATCGCAATTCCGTCGCATACGCCTATTACTCCGAATTCGAAAGGCACTCCCCCAGCTGCGTAAATCCCCTCTTTCACCGCCTGAGTGATTTTGTCCAAGTGCATGTGCCCCGGAACTATGGTATTGTAGGCGTTCGCAATGCCTATGAACGGCTTTTCCATCTCGTCATCGCAAACTCCCAAAGCTTTGAGAAGAGCCCTATGAGCAGTCTTCTCTACACCCTTCCTAACGATATCGCTACGCATGGCATAAGTTCTACGTCGGTCTTAATAACCTTCCTATAATACCAAGCCCCGTGAGGATTACGAGTGGAATGGCAACAGATGCGGCCGCCTTTGTGGTGTCGAGTCTTCTCCAATTCTTGATTCCAAATGTGAGGATAATAAACTGCCAGATCGTCGAAGAAATGCTGACAATCATGATCGGCGTGTTCATGAGTTCGTGGGTCATGCGAACTATTGAAAAACTCACTGGAAACAGAACTATGCTCGGAATGTAGCCGAAAGCTGTGAGCTTTAGAGTTTTGACGAAGTCTCCTACCCCTCCAAAGACCGATGAAACAGCGTGAATCAGTCCGGCGATGATCACCCAGCCCACGAACGAACTAATCAGAGGAGAGAGTAGGAGGTTGTATTTCATAGCTTCGAACATCAACCTCGCCTGCTCCGCAGGAAGGGTCTGCTGAAGTTGCTTGATCATTGTGCTTTCGATTATGTCCAAGTTTGCGTATAGCATCACTATTCCAAGAATAGCAGAAATTACAACGAGTAAGACAGCTATAAAGATGTTAACATCATCATGCTCCCTGAAAAAAGTGTCTGGATCTATCAATATTTTTAACATAAATCTACAATTTTACAAAGATTATTTAAATCTTTTTGAGCTGGTTATGATCTGTGAGCTAATTTGATTAGTAAAGTATATATAGTGGGTGTTATAATAATAGTTTTTCAAGAGGTGATGTGGTATGATCAGCAAGGTTCTGTTCCCGGTCGATTTTTCGTTGGTGTCGGAGTATGCATTTAGCAACTGTATTCCGAGATTCTTCAGCACAGGCGTGGCAGAAGAACTTATTCTAATCCACGTGTTGGACATTCATCCGACAGGAGATGAGTTCATAGACTTCGATAAGATGCAGATGAACGCCAAGGAGAAGCTCGAAAAGGTAGCGAAGGACTTCAAGGAGATGGGAATAAACGTAACAAAAACGATCGTCCGAATGGGCCATCCGGCGCTTGAGATCGCGAATGTTGCCGAGGAGGAGAACGTAGATTTGATCTACATGCCGTCTAAAGGTGAACACATCCTCAGAGACATGTTGATCGGAACAACTGCTGCAAACGTTGCGAGGGTTGCTACTAAACCTGTTCTCCTCGTCAAATACGAGTGGGACAAGGCGAGACACACTGTCAAGTGCATCTGGGATGCGAGAAGGGTTTTCGACAAGCCTCTAATAGCTTTGGACTTCTCTCCGTGTTCCGACAGCATAGTGGAGACCGTGAAGGCGCTGTTCGAAGATTACGTCAAAAAGGCCACGCTCATGCACGTCATAGACTACGGAAAGCCAGACAAGACCAAAGAACTGTCAGAGGAGGCTTTAAAGAAGCTTGAGGAGTTTGCGAAGAAGTTCAAGTTCGAGAGCGAGCTTGAGGTTGGAGTTGGAATTGCATCGAATGCGATAATCAACGAGGCGATAATAAAGGGTTCGACCGTGATAGTTGTTGGTAAGAGAGGTAGAAGCGTCCTGAAGGATTTGCTGTTAGGTAGCACTGCAGATGGAGTCATAAGAAAGTCCATGCTCCCCGTTCTGCTTGTTCCTTGCAAGTATTAAACTATTTTTATTTTTAATCTTTTAGCAAAAACAGATTTTAATCGAGCCCCATCCCTTCATCCAATGCAATTTTATGCGACGCTATCTCCGGGGCTCGAAGAGGTCGCTGCAAAGGAGATCGAGAGCTTGAGTGGAAAGGTTACGGAAGTTAGGGAGGGCAGAGGGAGGATCTTCTTCGAAGGGGATCTAAAGCTCATGGCAAAGCTGAACTACGTTGCAAGAACTCTGGAGAGGATAATGATTCTGCTCGCAGTCGAGAAGTTCGAAACGCTCGATGATATTTACCGAATCGTGAAGGACTTGGATTTCAGCTGGATAAAACCCAATCAGAGCTTCGCAATAAGACCGCTAAGGGCCGGAGAGCACGACTTCACATCCTTGGATGTCGGGAGAGTGGCTGGACAAGCTGTCATAGACAGTTACATGGAATCCAAGGGCGTCAGACTCAGGGTCGATTTGGACGAGCCGGATGTGATAATCAGAGTAGATGTGATATTCAACGAGGTTTACGTGGGAATAGACACAACTGGCGATGAATCTTTGCATAGGAGAGGATACAGAGTTTACGACCATCCCGCCCCTCTGAATCCGACGATAGCATCAGCTTTGGTAATGCTATCCGACTGGAACCCAAAGAAGTCTTTGCTCGATCCGATGTGCGGAAGCGGAACGATTCTCATCGAAGCTGCGATGATGGGAAGAAATATTCCTCCGCAGAAGTTCAGAAAGGTGAATTTCCTCTTTACCAACATATACGGCGAAGATCTGCTCGAAGAAGTTAGAAGGGAGGCTGAAAGGTATGAGAGCGATGTGAAGATGAGACTTATTGGCATAGAGAAATTCAGGAAGCACATAAAGGGAGGAATCTTGAACGCTAAAGCTGCTGGCGTTTACGACACGATCGACTTCATTCAGGCTGACGCAACGAAGCTCTGTCTTAAGGAGGTGGACATAGCCATAACCAACCCGCCATACGGACTGAGAATTGCAAAGAAGGGAATAATCGAGAGGTTATACGACGGATTTTTAAGATCGGCCAAAGATGTCGTCAACGAAAAGATCGTTATCATCACAGCAGAAGACAGGATTCTAAGGGATAAAGCTATGAAAAACGATTACACAATAGATCGAGAAATTTGGGTAAAATACGGTGGATTGGATACGAAGGTGTTTATTCTCAAGCCTTAAACGATTCGAGCAGACTCAAAACGTCTTTGTTCTTGCTCACGTAGTTCTTAATCAGATCGGAAGTCATGTAATCTACCAAACGCAAAAGCTTGAATTTACTCTCGCAATCCTCAAAATAGTCCAATGCATCTTTACTCCTTTTAGCATAACTCCTTATAAGTTCGAGAATTCTCGATACTCCTTCCTCAAAACCGAACTTTTCAGCGTATATCATCGGGAGCGTTAGAGATTCGAACTCAGAGCTCTTGTCTTCATACATGTCCAAAAACTCAAGCAGATCGTCGACGAGCTGATAAGCCAAGCCCAAGTTGTTCCCATATTCGAACAACCTCTCAGCAGCTTTTCTATCATCAGAAACAACCAAACAAGCGTTCTTGGCACTGTAAGCGAATAAGGCTGCAGTCTTCGTTGAAATGCACTTAAAGTAATCCTCTTCGCTGAAAGGTTCCCTTATGCTGTAAACGTCCAAAACCTCACCTTCGCTCATCTTCATTCCAACTTCCGCAAACCCCTTGACTATTTTCTCATCGTAAACCGAAACTAACTCGACAGATTTCGAAATCAACCAGTCTCCAACTAAGATCGCGAGAGATATGTCATATTCGACGTGCAAGGCCTTGACGTTTCTTCTCATCACCCCTCTGTCTATTACGTCGTCGTGCGCCAAGCTTGCGGTGTGAATGAGCTCAACTGCTAAGGCCATGTTCATTACGTCTTCATAGCTTCCACCGCAAAGCTTCCCGCTCAAAAGAACGATGATCGGACGGGTTCTCTTACCACCGGCCTTTATTATATGTTTAAGAGCCTTTTTAATCTTTGGAATCGTCCTTACGCTTTCTACGAGCTTGTTGAGTTCCTCGTTTATAATTCTGTATTCTTCCCAGCTTTCGATCATCGTTTCACTTCCTTTTTTTGAGGTTGTTTTTGATATTCTGATTTAAAAATATTGATGTTTTGCCAAAAGCTTTCAAAACCACTCTCACTGGATAATCGATTACCAAAAAACAATTTTTCACAAGTTAAATTATATTTTGAGGAATATTGATGATTTGCAAAAGCCTTTTAAATTTGGGGGTTTTAATAACTAAGGGTGGTTTTAATGGGTGTCCTTTGGCTCGATGAGGTCGATAAAGACGATATACCTATTGTCGGCGGCAAAGCTGCAAACTTGGGTGAGCTTATAAGGGTCGGAATTCCGGTTCCTGAGGGTTTTGTTGTTGATGGAAAAACATTCATGGATTTTCTTGAGAATTCTGGGCTTAAGGAGAAGATAATTGAAGTTTTGAGAGATATAAACATCGAAGACACTAAACAGCTTGAGGGGGCTTCGAGGAAAATTAGGGAGATGATTGAATCCACTCCGATGCCGAAGGAGGTTGAAGAAGAGATAAAGCAGGCTTACAGAAAACTCTGCGAGGAAAGCGGAGAAGAAGTGTTCGTTGCGGTTAGGAGCTCAGCAACTGCCGAAGATCTGCCCGGAGCGAGTTTCGCAGGACAGCAGGAAACCTACTTAAACGTTAAAGGAGAAGACGAAGTCGTTGAAAAGGTTAAGAAGTGTTGGAGTTCATTATATACGCCGAGAGCAATCTACTACAGAGTTCAGAAGGGATTCAGGCATGAGGATGTCAGCATAGCCGTTGTTGTGCAGAAGATGGTCAATTCGGAGAAATCCGGTGTCATGTTCACATCTCATCCCGTAACTGGCGACAAAATTGCGATCATCGAAGCTGTTTGGGGGCTTGGTGAAGCGATAGTGAGCGGAATGGTTACTCCGGATCACTACGAATACGATAGAGTTCAGAGGACGATCAAGGTCGTTAAGATTGCCGAGAAGAAGATCATGCTCACAAGGGGAGAAGATGGCAAGACCGTGAAGGTCGAGTTAGATGAGGAAAAATCCAAAGCCAGAGTTTTGAGCGATAAAGAGATTGAAGATCTCGTGAATTTGGGAGAAATCATCGAAGATCACTACGGAACTCCGCAAGATGTCGAGTGGGCAATCGAAAAGGGGAAAATCTACATACTTCAGTCAAGACCGATCACGACGATTAGAGAGGAAAAGAAAGAAGAGGAAGAGGTTGAGCTGGAAGAAGGCAAAATCCTGCTTAAGGGATTGGGAGCCTCACCGGGTATTGGAATCGGGAAGGTTAAGATCGTTCTGAGTCCGGATGAGATATCGAAGGTTGAGGAGGGAGATGTGCTCGTTACGACGATGACCACTCCAGACATGGTTCCAGCAATGAGAAAAGCTTCGGCTATAGTCACCGATGAAGGTGGTCTAACTTGCCACGCTGCTATCGTCTCAAGAGAACTTGGTGTGCCGGCTGTTGTTGGAACAGAGAAGGCTACAAAAGTCTTGAAGGATGGAATGGTTGTAACCGTAGACGGCGACAAGGGTATAGTTTATGCCGGAGCTATCAAGGAGAAGAAGAAGGAAGAAAAGCCAGCTGTTGTGGCTCAGGCTCCGATTATCACCGCTACGGAGGTTAAGGTGAACATATCCATCCCAGATGCGGCTGAAAGAGCCGTAGCTACGGGAGCAGACGGAGTTGGGCTGTTCAGAATCGAGCACATGGTTCTCGGCTTGAAGAAGCATCCGATGAAATACATCAAGGATGGTGAGATAGAGAAATACATAAACGAGCTCTACAAGGGGATGAAAAAGGTCGTCAAAGCGTTCTATCCCAAGCCTGTCTGGATAAGAACGCTAGATGCTCCTACTGACGAGTTTAGAGCCATGGAGGGAGGAGAAGACGAACCGATTGAAGCAAATCCAATGCTTGGATTCAGAGGGATAAGGAGAGACCTCAAGGAGGAAGAGCACTTCAGAGCAGAAATAAGGGCCATAAAGAAGCTCGTCGAAGAGGGATACACGAACATCGGTATAATGCTACCGCTTGTGACTTCGCCAGAGGAGGTTAGAAGGGCAAAGCAGATAATAATGGAGGAAGGTTTGCCGTTGGACAAGATCGAATTCGGAATAATGGTCGAAACGCCAGCTGCTGCTCTTATCATAGAAGACATAATAAAAGAGGGTATAGACTTCATAAGTCTTGGAACGAACGATTTGACACAATACACTCTCGCAGTCGATAGGAACAACGAGAACGTAGCCTATCTCTACAACGAGACACATCCGGCCGTTATGAAGCTAATAGAAAGAACCATAAAGGTATGTAAGAAGTATGGCGTGAAGACCTCGATCTGCGGACAAGCTGGGAGCTATCCGCATGTGGTTGAGAAGCTCGTCAAGATGGGAATCGACAGCGTTTCAGCTAATCCAGATGCGGTTCAGAGGATAAGAGAGGTTGTTGCGAGAGTTGAGAAGAAGATAATGCTCGACAAGCTCAGAGAGAAGGAGCTTGAGAATATTCCGGAATGACTAAATCAGCCAGCGTTTAACCTTTATCTCTTTTTTAAGCAGTTTTAGAATGAGAACCTTAAAGAAAGAGGTAATGCAGATCATCGTCCAGAGAGGAGAGTATATAAAGTAATATAAAGGCAGTAACCTGCAGTCGATTCTGTATTCAAATCTCTTCGCCAGAAACGTTACGGTTACAGACCATATGACGAAAGACAGCAGTATTACGAGCAGATTCTTGAGAGTGTGGATTTCGAATAGCATGAGCATAGCCAAGGACAGCAATTTCGGAGATAGGAACACCATAAAAGGAATAAGGAGATAGAGTAGCTTTAGGATTAGGCTGTCTGGCAATAGTAAGCTTAAGATGAAGCCTATTATCGCCGGATAGAAAACAAAGAGGTAGGGGATCCAAAGTCTCGGCTTCCTCGCAATCTTCCAAAAGTTTTCGATTAAAACCTCAGCCCCTCCCAAGCTCCAGCGTTCTCTCTGAACGAACCAATCCTTAAGGTTCGAAGGGGCTTTCGTTATCGCTCTGCCACCAACTCCGACCTTGAAACCGTTCAACCCCAAGCGAACGCCCAAGTCTGTATCCTCGTTTATTCTCCTCCTGAATCCACCGATCTTCTGGATAACAGACCTCTTCACCAAAAAAGCGGAACCATTTATGCTGAGGCATGAGTTAAACCTCTCAGCAAGCTTGGCAGTCAGAAACATTACAAAGTAGTCTATACTTATCAGTCTTTCAAGGATGGAGTTCGCAAAGACCTCTTTCCTAATCTCGACCGCATCCTTCCCATTCAGCTTACAGATTTCGACTATTCTCGTATCAGAATCCAAAAATAGTATATCTTCCCCGCTCGCAATCTTCAATGCATCGTTCAGAGCTCTCCACTTTCCCCTTCTTTTATTGCTTATCGTTGCCTTGATGTCGTATTTGTTCAAAATTCGAATTAGTTCGTCGCTTGGCTCGTCGGCAGCGACTACAACCTCATATCCACTTCTCAGCAGTTCCTCGATGTTTTCTTCAATCAATCCCTTGTCCCTATATGCTACGATTATTGCTGACTTCATATCATTTTGTTATTTTTATAATAAATTCTTTAACTTCTTCTGACGTCATGTTGTGTGGTATAATGTAGATCATGTAGCTGTCCTTGCACCAGAAGTAGTGGGTATCGTTCTTACCCGGTGGTTTGATGTAGTAAACCTTTAACCCATCGACGTTCATAGTCCTGACATCTTTCCACCCGTATTCGACCATCGACTTCGCCATCCTATCCGTCTCATCCCTTGCAACACTCGAATTTGGATAGACCGTCACCCAAACGGTTACGTATTTCGAATGAGGATTCGTGAGGTTTAGATAGTGCATCATCGCGATGTCGCTCACGAATCTGATCTCGCCCACATGCATCTTCTTCACGAACTCCAGCGCGGTCTCTCCGGTTAAGCAGACCACCTTCCTAAGACCCATAATCTCGTCTGGAGTTATGTTCGTGGCGTTCAGCTTCTCTTCGTGCTTCTGCTGTGCGCATCCGAGCAAAATTAGAACTAATAGGATGACTGCAAGTTTTTTCATCCGTCCAAAATCATCACTTCCATTAATAACCCTTTTGAATTAGTGTTATGACAAGATGAGCAGCGACACCGGCCAGTATCGACAACCCCAAGTTCCTCCATCTCAGGAATGTTAACAGCACGACTATGAGAGCCAATACGCTCGCAGACACAGGCTTGGAGGATGCGAGCGACGTTACAAATAGTGCCGAAATCAGTCCAGCTGACGAGTATTCTAGGTATTCTTCTATTCCAATCCTGAACCTGAAACGCAACGGGAGGTATCTCGCCAAGTAAGTTCCCAGAGCCACCATCACTATCGCCAAGTAGTGCTCCACGCTCTCACCCTCGACACGATTATCGGACTCAAAATCCCGGCGAGCAGAATTCCGATCGATGCACATCCGATCATATTGAATATCATGGCAACGGTTCCTCCAACAGCAACGGCTAGAGCACGGTATCCCTTCAAATTGGGAATCAGAAGTATCAGGAACAGAGCGGTTAGAGAGAAAGTTAGGGACGGTGCTATCGCCTCGCTCGAAAGGAGGAAAGAACCTCCGATTGTTCCAGCTAAGGTTCCCAAAACCCAAGCCAAGTAGGCTCCAACTTCCAACCCCCATATGAACTTCTCATCGTCGGCGTTGAGAGATAACGCAAAGACCTCATCGGTAAGGCCGAAGGCCGTTAAGAACGGTTTCTTCACGTTCACCCTCCTCGAAACTATGCAGCCGTAAACGATGTGTCTCAGATTCAGAGCAATCGGAATCACAACTGCACTCAGGAAAGATTGGGGCATCAGAGCGATCAAAGCGAACTGGCTCGCCCCGGCGAATATTAGCATGGATGCCAAGATCGTTTCAGTTTCGCTGAAACCCATGGCCATCGCGGATATTGCAAAAGTCACAGCAACGGGAAAGTATCCCAAGACTATCGGAACGCTGCCCTTAAGCCCTTTCTTGAACATCCCATCCCTCCCTTCTGAAGGCGAGAATGTGAATTCCACCTTCCCTTCCATCCGTCGCGAGGATCCTCTCGTGGTAGAGCAAGGAGAAACCAGAATTTTCTGCAATCGATTTGAAAATCTCCGGGTAAGGCTTAGAGCCTTTGATAATCTCCGACAGCTCCAAACGCTGGAATAGACAGTATGACTCCATCGGATCTCTTATTTCGATTTCTCCGAGCTCCTTGTGAAGGATGAACGCTTGGCTTATCGCCGCTTCAAATTCTCCGGTCATGGCCAGATAGGCTATCAGCGGAACTTTAGTAGACAGTAGCTCTATCGATCTATCTGCGGATTCAGCATCCACAAGCGTTTCTACCATCAACCTCGAATGGTGGAGAACCGTATTTCCGAAACTCTCCAATCGATCGCTGTAGGGAGAGACGAAGTCTCCGCAAACTATCAAGAACTCGTATTCCTCAGCATTCTGCAAAACGTCCAGATTAGAGTCGAATGAAATCAGAACATTCGAGCCTTCATCTATTCGCAGAAGCTCGTTCAACATAACCTTATGGGTTTCATCTCCCAAGATCGTAGCATCTACGTTACCCCCAACGAACCTCCTAACGGCAGAAGCTACGAACAAAGCTTGGAGGGCATAGCCGGGACGTAAAACCTTCGGATTCTCCAAACCAATCTCGGGAACTCTCGGATGACCATGGGCAAGCAAAGCTTCGGAAGCTAAAACGCTTAAAAGCAAAGACGAGCCATCAACGAGGTTCTGAAGATACCCCAACTCTTTTTCGGACAATCTACCTCTCTTCAACAGCCTCAAAACCTTCAAAGCTTCACCATTAACGTTCTCTGGAATTCGGATTCTGATGGGTGTGTTGAAGACATATATAGATACGCAATCGCTCTGCTTGGCGATCCAAGTCTTTACCTTTAATTTACTTAAAGCATCCTTGAGCCTTGCTAAATCTTCTTTACAGTAATCTCCATGAAGCTCTATTCTGAATGCAGATCCTCCGAAATTCTCAATTCTATCGATCAAACTTTTTATCTCTACATCGCTCTTCGGAAAAGACGTAATTAGATCATATCTAAAATCCTCATCGGGATATCTTATCGTCAGTATCGCCTTTGTCTCTTCTATAGCTACGTAGATGTGGGGGATGTCAGCTCTGAACTCGAACTCATCCCCAGCTTTCAAGAACTTCGGAGATTGAATCGGCCCAGATATCATACTCCCGCTCACAACCGTTATTTTCTCAACAACTCCTCTCTGATGCGCTTCCGCCTTTCTAACGCACCCCTGCTTAAGAATCATCTTGTAGACCTCTATCTTCGGTCTTCCGATCGATCGTTCTATAAGTCGAACGGTCATGCCCGATTCATCAACTTCGACGACATCGGGAATCAGTTCTCCAAAAGGAACGTTCAACGCATTTGCTATCGACCAAAGAGTAGATATTGTAGGGTTTATTTTTCCAGACTCCAAAGCTGATAGAGTTGATTTCGAAATACCAGCGATTTCAGCGAGCTTTGATAGCGATAATCCCCTTCTCCTCCTAAGCGTTGCTACCCTCCTTCCTATTTCAGAAACGTTCATTATGTTCAACTCCTATGATATTTTTGTTCGTTATATTGAACACCACAGATAAGGCTTGCGAATTTGGCGAAAGCAAATAGAAGGATAACTTCTTAAGCAAAGAGTCGATCGTGCTTATATGAAGAAGATAGTCGTCATGAGCGGAAAGGGAGGAGTCGGAAAGAGCACCGTAGCAGCTAACATCGCTTTTGCTCTTACAATGAAGGGTTATAAGGTTGGATTGCTCGACAGCGATTTGCACGGGCCGAGTATACCCAAGATACTGGGTTTGGATAATTTAAAGGGTTTAGAGGTCGTTGAGGGTAAGCTTAAACCCGCAGAGGTTAATGGACTAAAAGTTGTTTCAATTCAGTTCCTGCTACCATCTAAAGATGCTCCAGTTGTGTGGAGAGGTCCAATGAAACACAAGTTTTTAGAACAGATATTCAACGACGTGAATTGGGGCGATTTGGACTATCTGGTCATAGACTGCCCTCCGGGAACCGGTGACGAAATTATAAGTATATTCCAGCTTGCTAAGCCAGATGCAGCAGTAATAGTAACAACACCGCAGAGCGTCGCGCTTGAGGATGTTAAAAAAGCTATAAACTTTGCGAAGAAGGCTATACAGAAGATATATCTGATAGAGAACATGAGCGGGCTTATATGTCCACATTGCGGAAAGAGGATAGATGTTTTTGGAGCCGGTGGCGGAAAGAAGCTCGCTGATGAGATGGATATCAAGTTCTTGGGGAGCGTCCCGCTCGATCCCGAGATCATGAAGAGTTGCGAAGAGGGTAAACCTTTCGTAAAGCTCGATATGAACTCTGCTAAACTCTTCAAGGAGATCGTCGAGAAGCTTATTCAGGAGGTTTGAAATGTTCGACCTCCACATCCATTCAATTTATTCTGATGGAATCGCAAGCGTTGATGAGATCGCGAGGAAGGCAAAAGAGATGGGGATGAAGGTCATAGCGATAGTCGATCATTCAGTAGAACATCGGTTAGGCATGGATGAGAGCAAAGCTAAGAGAAGACAGGCCGAAATCGAGGAGGCAATGGACAAATACGATATCAAGATATTGAGCGGTGTAGAGTGTGGAATTTTGCCAGATGGAGAGATCCAGCTTCCCAACTTTGAGTTCGACTTAGTTATAGCTTCTATTCACGAATTTTTGTCTGTTGATGAATACTACCACAGAGTGAAGCGTTGCTTGGAAAGGTTCGGTGATGTCGTGGATGTTTTGGGACATCTCCACTCAGACAGGTTCGGCTCTGCCGGAAGGGACTTCGTTCAGGATGTGGAGATAATAGACCTCTTACTCGAAACCGACACGGCAATAGAGATAAATACGACACACATGGCTCCCCCTTTGGACTTTTTGGAGATGTGCTCTGGAAAGCCGGTGAAGTATTCGATCGGAAGCGATGCCCACACCCTTGATAAGGTAGGAGATGTTAAATGGGGCTTCGAAATTGCGAGAAGGTATTTAAAGAAGGGAGAGCCGATAGTTAAAATCTGACCGTTCTTCTGAGCTCTATATCGAGTAAAATCATCGAAATTATTGCTATTCCAAGCGAAACCGCAAGCAGACACCTCGAAACGTTTTCGTTAATTGGATGTGCAAGCACCGATGAAAGGTAGAACATCATGAAAACCAAGAATACCAAAAGGGATGGTCTCATGTTGACCGGAACGACTATTAGATTTAATACTCTTATGTATCTCGCCAATTTCAATAGAATCGTCGCTATAACGAGAGCGGAAACGGCTATCGCAAAATCAACAACAAGCTGAGAGATCGCGATCTTCTCCTCGAACACTATCCATAGAACTGTTATGTAAAAGGGCACGTTAACGCTATCCTTGCAAAACGCAATCGTCGTTGCAGATCTCAGCACGGTATTCAGCAAAACGATATTGAAGATTAGAACGTATATCACCGAAATTAAATCGACTAAAATCTCAAAGTCTTTCAACTGCTGAACCAAGACTACCGCCTTGGCAATCATTATCGTTGCCAAAGCTGAGAGAGCGTGAAAAGTCTCTTTAACCTTCCAATTAAGATTGGTTATCTCGATCTTGCTTACGATAGCGTAGTTTATCAACGCTATCACGAACCCAATTACACAAATGATTATTACGATTATTGATACAATTTCCATTGACACCGAGGTCTCTTCTCTCTTAATTAGCTTTTCGAAAGTGATTTTATCCATGCGAAGAACCGACATCCATGGGTAAGACGATTGCAGAAAAGATTCTAAGTGAGAGAAGTGGAAAAGATGCCTACGCTGGAGATTTGGTTGTGGCAAGGATAGACCAAATAGCTCTGCAAGATGGAACTGCTCCTCTCGCTATAAGGCGGATTAGGGAGCTGAACAGACCGATTGAAGCTGCAAGTAGAACACATTTCTTCGTCGATCATGCAGCCCCCTCACCAAGAAAAGAGCTTAGCAACGATCAGAAGCTCATAAAGGAATTTGCCGAGAAGATAGGGGCAGACTTCAACCCGCCCGGAGAGGGCATAATTCACCAGCTGATGGTTGAGAGATTTGTGAATCCCGGAGATTTGGCAGTCGGAGCTGACAGCCACACTTGCACGTATGGAGCGCTCGGAGCTTTCGCAACCGGAATGGGCTCCACGGATATAGCAATAGCGGTGGTTTTGGGAAAGAACTGGTTCAGAGTGCCTGAAACCTTCAGAATCGAGATAAACGGAAAGTTGCCGAAGGGTGTGTTTGCGAAGGATCTCATATTACACATAATTGGCAAATTGGGCGTTGATGGAGCAACTTACAAGGCTCTGGAGTTCCATGGCGAGACAGTCGATGCCATGGATATGGACTCCCGTCTAACGATGGCCAACATGGTTGTAGAATGCGGAGCTAAGGTTGGCCTATTTAAGACGGACGAGATTACAAGGAGGTTCTTGGCTGAGAGGGGTAGAGAAGATAAATTCAGGGAGATAAAGCCCGATGAAGATGCTGAATACGAGAAAGAGCTATACTTTGAAGCTGACATCGAGCCGATGGTTGCAAAGCCCCATAACGTTGACAATGTCTGTCCAGTCAGTGAAGTTGAAGGAACGAAAGTAGATCAGGTTTACGTTGGAACGTGCACGAACGGCAGGCTTTCGGACATAGAGATCGTTGCAAGGATGCTTAAAGGACGAAAAGTCGCTAAAGGTGTTAGACTTATAGTAGCTCCAGCGAGTAGAGAGATCTACCTGAAAGCCATGGAACTCGGCTACCTCAAGGTGATCGTCGAAGCCGGAGGTGTGGTGATTCCACCGGGCTGCGGGCCTTGCGTCGGCATTCATATGGGTGTGCTTGCGGATGGAGAGGTCTGCATCTCAACTCAGAACAGAAACTTCAAGGGAAGGATGGGAAACCCGAACGCCTTCATATACTTAGCTTCACCGGCAACCGCTGCCGCTTCAGCCATAAAGGGTGAGATAGCGGATCCGAGAGAGTTTCTATAATTTTTTGGATCTTTTAACCTCTATCGCATATCCCCTGTCCATTCGAGTCATCTCAACTCCGGTCATAAGAGCTCTTCCAACTCCGAACAGGCGGTCGTTGTAAAAGACTACGATGTCGTTAGGTCTTATCCGCTCGTCAGCCTCCTCAACGCCGACAGCGAATATAGTCCCCTTAGGCTCAAAGTTGTCTATCCTAACGGTGTAAACGTTCTTTTCAAGTAGTAGCTTAGCTAAAGGCATATATATGTCGAGCATCCCATAGTTGATGTCTATCCTTGCGATTCTGTCCTTTCCTTGAAACAGCTCAAGATTCGGATATCTGCCCCTAACCCTAAAACCGTCCCCAAGCTCAGATAGCTCGACTCCAAACTGATACCTGAGCATGTGTTCGAAGATCGATAAATATAGATCGAAATCTTGTTTGGCGATGTTTTCTAAAGTCCTCTTCAGGTTGTTTAGAGATTGAGGTGTTGTAACATCACCTTCAGCCGTAAAGATTACATCGATCCCTAAATGCTCTACAACCTTCCCGTAGCCACCTTCAACGTGGGCGATTATCACATCAAATTTGCCCTTCTCGATGAACTTGGCGAGTCTCTCCGCAACGAATTCGATCTCGTCTCCACTCCAGTGTCCAGTAACTGGAACATCGTAGTTTACCGCCGGATACGTAAGCTCAAAAACTCTGGGAACGACTAAAGGAGAAGAAACGATTATCTCCTCAACACCCCTCAGCAAATTACCCAGATAAGATCGAATCCTCGAATGTGATTTTGAAAGCATGTAAGGTTTCCTCGCAGAGCACGGTAAAATCAGCAGAACTTTACCCTTCGGCCTATACGCATCTATAGCCCTTTCGAAGAATGTCGTGATTTCGGGCCTCGTGAAGGAATCCTCACTCGTTGGAGTCAGCTTCGATCTCTTGAAGACGGCATTATAGCGCTTGAAATGCTCGCGATATTCGTCAGCGATTCTCAGCATTGCCGTCAGTTCAGGATCGAACTTTACATGTGCCTCTACAAAGTTTCTGAGATTCTCCTGCCTTATCTGCTCCCTGACGAGTTCCAACTGCCTTCTCAAAACAGCTGTGTTGTGCTCTGCAAGCATTTCTTCATCCAAATCCTTAACACCATGGCTTGAGCATATCTCACAGTTGCACGGGAGAGATCTGAGCGATTTAAGCTCGAATTCGCAGTTTTCAAGCATGTAAATTCCTTCGTAAGCTTTAAAGATAGGCAGTATGTTGTCGACGATATCTACTCCAAAGTAAACTAGTAAAGGGAGATTTTTTGGTGTAGCTAAAGCTGGAGTATACAAAGGCTTGAAGCTACCAGTCCTAAGCTCTATCAATGTTTCAACCAGCTTTCTCGGACTTAAAACGCTCAAGCCGGTGACGACGATAAAATTCTCATCTTTACTTTTCAGAACCTCAAACCTCTTCGGATCGATCTCCTTGAGAACGTATGGAGCTTTTCCAAAATCGATCTTATCGATCAGTTCTTTAAATTCGGATTTCCTAAGAAAGTCGATCATCAGAGGTGCTTCGAACGCTATTCCATCTACTTCAAGTTTGCCTACTCTGGCCAGTCCATCTCTCTTTTCAAGACTTATCATGCTCAACCACCGCGTTTTTCGGCAGATCTTTCAAAAATTCAAGCCATTTGCCTTTGGCCACTATCACAAACCTTCTATCGCTGTGATGTTCCAAGAACTTCTTCAAACCCCGCACGGCGATCTTAAGAGCTTCATCCTCCAATAGATCTGGCGGTGGAATTTCTGCATGTCCCGCTGGATAGGATTCAAGCATCTCAATCGGCACAACGCCAAAAGCCGGCCTTAGATAGAAATCTGCCAAGACTCCTTCATCCGCCGAAATTACGATCTCATCCTTATCCGGCAGTTCCACGTTCAGCACCCTCTCGTGATGTCTGAGCACCGCCGGTCTGTAACAGCTTTCAACTCCAGCGTAGAGGAAGGAGTGCTTCATCGAGGGATCGTATTGTTCCAGAAGCCACCCATAATTTTTGATCTGTCTCCAAGCAAACAGAAGGTTTGGATGGCTTCTTATCCTGCATTCCACGAGCTCGAAGAGATTGTTCTCCTTTATGGCCTGCTTTATCCTTCTGATCTCTTCAAAGCTAACCCAGAGGTTATGTTCCGCCAAAAGCTTGGCCCTCTCCTCTTTATCCATTCTTCTAAGCTCTTCCGGAGTGTGTTCTAAGCATATAGGGCAGGAGCATGGGAAGTATTGGAGCTCCTCAAGCTTCTTCGTCCCGTATGGAGTTAAATAACGATCGTCTTTGGCGTATAAAGCGTAAGCGGCGGAATCGAATAGATCGCAACCTAAGGCAACTGCCAAAGCGAAAACCATCGGATGTCCAGCACCGAATAAATGAACCGGAGCATATGAAGGCAAAACGGACTTAACCTCCAAGATTATTTTAACCAAATCGTAAAATCGATATGTATCCATGAGCGGAACTATTCCTCCGATGGGATAAACGTCTCCACCCAGCTTGACAACCTCCTCGGCACACCTCTTTCTCAAATCCATGTGTGTCGAGCCTTGAATTGGCAGAGCGAGCAACCTATCCCCTCTCTCCATCCCCGCCGCTTCCTTCTCCCTCTGAAGTGTCACTTCAAGATCGTTTAAAGCGGTGTTGTAATCGGCATCGGGCGGTGTTGGAACATCTAAAGGGACGATTATGTCCGAGTTTATGTCCATCTGGAATTTCAAAATCTCTTCGTTCGAAATCTCAACGTCACCGTAAACCATCAGTTGATAGCTCCCGCTGTCGGTCATTATCGGCATGTCTACTCCCAAAATACCGTGAACTCCTTTCTTAACCGCAGCCTCCTTAAGTTCGGGTGTTCGGTAGATTATGTATGCGTTCGTGATCAGAATCTCCGCACCGAATTTCCTCATCTCCCTTGCCGGAATCAGCTCGATGTTTGGATTGATTACGGGCATCAACGCAGGAGTTTCGACTTTGCCGTGGGGTGTTTCGAGTTTTCCGATTCTACCCATCGCATCCTTATCCAAGATCTCGAATTTCTGCATCATCGCCAAATCGATGGACGGCTATAAAACGTTTAGCAGAGCCAGAGAAAATATCAACTCCACGAGCGACGTCACAGCTACAGGCATCAGAAATGTCCCGTATAGCACCTTACAAACGTATCCGATGATTACGGGAGTATAGATTACAACGAATCCCAGAAGGAAGAGGATTAAAACCGTTTCCAAACCGGAAAATACGTCCCTCTTTGCCCCGATTTTGCTCGTCGCTGAAAGAGTTACAATAGCCATCGCGATTACCGATGGGGTGATCGCAAGTTCGAAGAGGAAATCGGGACAGATTCCCCTTACTAGGAAGATCGTATCCAATACCGCAATAGAGATAGCATATATCATCGAAATTATAACCATCTTGGCAGTTATGATTGTTTTAGGCTTAACGGGCAAGATCTTAACAACATTCACGTTCTCCAATCCGTAAAGGGAATACGAGAGAACTACGAGAAACGAAAGCAAAATCAAAACTGCGGGCATGAACTTACCAAAAGATAGCATCAGTCCCTCGAATATCGGCAACAAAACCAGAAATGTGTAGGCGGGATTCCTCGATATCAGCCTCATGTCCTTCCTAACAAATGCAATAGTCGGACTCGTGAGCTTGATCTTAACATCCGACTGCTGAAAGATGGAAATCGCTTGAACCTTCCTGATGTTGGACAGAACCCATTTAACAGAGTAGTAACCCAACCCCGTCCAGAGGATCGAGCCAAGTAAAGAGCTAAACGTAATTACGCCGGTGCATAGATAGGAGTAGCAGAAGGGGAAGAGAAATCCCAAGGTGTTCGAATACGATTCAAGAAAGACCAAATACCCTTCTAAGTAGCTCAGCCTGCTTAGAATGCCACCTAAGGCGTAAATTAGGAAGAATGATAGCGCCCATACGATCTGGCACACCAACCTCACTACACTCCTCCAGCCGGATGCCGAGCCGGTTAACTTTGTGTAGAACAATTTAGACATGTAGAAGACGATTCCTAACGCCAACGCTACGGACACCGCTATTCCGGTGAAGGCGGGTAAAATTGCCCGAAAATCTCTAAGAGCAACACCAATCACGAAGACGAGAGTGACCGCTATAAGCGGTATGTCAAATATCCTCAGAAAAGTCAGGATAGCAATCTTCGAAATTTCCTCCTCTTTAAGAGGTAGGACGAACAGCAAATCAAATTTTTGGGAGACGAAGGTCGTAGTGGTCTGGAGAAAGAAGAATGCAAAAATGAAAGTCGTGATTATATAGAACACAACGAAATCGACCGTTTTAAATCTGTATGCGGTAGTAACGGCAAAAACGCACAGGACGAAAGCTACGATGAGCTTGTTTAGAATCATCGAGTTCTTGGAAGACTTTATGACCTTCTCCAAGCTTTTTCGCCCTACGTTTGTCTCAAGGATCGTTCTGAAAGCTACATCTCTGTAGAAGTATCCCGATATTCTCCAGAGCTCTCTAAGAGATGGCATCGATGATCTCCCTTATCCCCACATCCTGACCGGTAAGCTTCAGAAAAACGTCCTCAAGAGAACCTTCGACGCTCGCAAGCTCTTTTAGTTCATCCACAGTTCCTTCGGCGATTATTCTACCGTTATTTATTACCGCTATCCTGTCACAGAGCTTTTCGGCGATCTCCATTATATGAGTGGAAAACAGAACCGCGCCACCCCTTTCAACGTGTTTCTGCATGATCTCCTTAAGTATCCTCGAAGACCTCGCATCTAATCCGTTTAACGGTTCGTCCAGTATCAGAAGGAGAGGATCATGAAGTAGGGCGGATATTATGGATACCTTCTGCTTCGTTCCCATTGAAAGGGTAGCTATGGGATTATTTACGTAACTGCGTATCCCGAAAGCGTCTATGAGAATGTCGATCTTCCTCGAATTCTTTACGCCTCTCACTGAGGCAACGAACTCGAAGAACTCCAAAGGGGTTAAAGATTCGATCAACATGAACTCCTCAGGAACGTATCCGATAAGATTCTTGCTCTCAAAGCTGAGAGGTTTGCCATTTATCCTAATTTTACCTTCAAAATCTACAAGTCCGACGACCGCCTTTATCGTGGAGCTCTTGCCAGCCCCGTTCGGGCCGAGAATTCCAAAAATCTCTCCCTTTTCAACGCAGAAAGATACGCTATCGACCGCAACGACTTCACCGTATTTAACTGTAAGATCTGTGACTTCTAGCATCAACAGTTAAAAAATGTTAATTTACAAAAACATTACCACTTCTCCCAGTGTGTCAGATATTCGATTGGATACCTCTGTCTCGGCTTTGGAGATTCATCTGGATAGCCTATAGGTATTATCGCCATCGGTCTCGCATAAGCTGGAATATCTAAAATATCGGAAACTTCTGCTTCGTCAAACGCTCCAACCCAAACCGCTCCAAGTCCAAGCATGTGAACTGCTAAGAGTATGTTCTCTACTGCAGCCGTGGCATCCTGCTCGGCGTAAAGCCTGCCTCTATCTCCATAAACTCTCATCGAACGGGGATAATTTGCACATACGACTACAACTACCGGAGCTTCGGCTATGAACATCTGGTTCAGCGACGCCTTAGCGAGCTTGAGCTTTGTAACTGGATTTTTAACAACTATGAAATCCCTCGCCTGCAGATTGCCAGCAGATGGCGCGGCATTTCCGGCTTCTAAGATCTTGAGAATCACTTCGTCGGGAATCTGCTTTGGCTTGAACCTCCTTATTGAAACCCTCGTGAATATAGTTTCTATGCATTCTTCGTATGGCATGAACCTAGTTCGTTCTTCGCGATTAAATAATTTTCAAAGTCTGTTCAAAACCCTAAGTGAATCTGGTAGATCTACAATCCTCGCGGGCACACCTATTGCAAGCTTCCACGGCGGAACGTCCTTTGTAACCAGAGCACCAGCAGCGACGAACGCCCCCTCGCCGATCTCAACTGCCGGAAGGATGATCGAATTTGCACCTATCGTCGCACCCTTTCTTATTATTGGTCCTCTAAGTTCGTATTCCTTCCTAACGGGATATTTGTCATTCGTTAAAACCGCATTTGGGCCTATGAATACGTGATCTTCTATGATGGTCTTTCTTGGAATATAAACGTTAGACTGAATGCTGACGTTGTTACCTATCACAGTCTCACCCTCAATAACCGTGTTCGTCCCAATCAAGACGTTATTTCCGATCTTCGTCTTTTCCCTTATAACAACATTGTGCCCCGTGACGAAGTTGTCGCCTATTTCGACATCGCAGTATATCACGGTGTTTGACCTAACTATAGCATTATCACCTATCTTTGCACCTTCAAAATCGAGCTCATGCCAGTTCGGTTTTTTAATGATCTCTGTGGTTGGGTGACCTATTATCACGTTTTGCATCACTACGGCGTTTCTACCGATCTTCGTGTTTCCGAAGATTTTGACCGTTTCGTCTATCATACTAGAAAAATATGTTTAATCGTTAAAATAGTCTTCGAGCGATTAACAGCATTATGCAAATGGCCAACGGCAGCACGGTTACCGGGAATTCAGGAATGAACACTGGTGTTGGTGTCGCTATGACCTCAAACTTCAATGCATAATAATCTTTTGACGAGATTAAAGGATAGTAATCCAAGTTGTCCGTATCAATTATGTATGACTGTTCTCCTATTCCATCGTTGTTGGAATCTACACCAGTATAATCGTCCCAGTAGTTGCCGATGTAGCTAACATATTCATGACCATTGTATTCGTAGAGATACAAAATCGTAGAGTTCCAGTAATTGACCGAATTCTGACTTTTGACAGAACTCCTTACGAAGTCGTTTAGGTAAATCTCGTTATCGAACGAATCCATTAGTGATAATGAACAAACACAGTCTGTGAAGGAGTTATCGTCGATCATGAGTTCGTTTGAGGATTTTAAAACAACCGCTTTCTCATCTTTGACAAATTCGTTGCTCTCTATGTAGTTCGAGTTTGAATTCTCACAGAATATGCCGTATGTGTTGCTCTCGAAGTAGTTTTCGGAAATTTCGTTATCATCCGATGTGTTAAGAACTACTGCGAAGTCGTTTCCTATAAAGTTGTTGTCCATTATCAAACATTCCTCAGATGAGTTAAGAATGATTCCATACTCGTTGGAATCGAAAACGCAGTCGTAGACCTCACAGTCATCTGAGTTCTTTATTCTCACACTGTATTTGTTGGATACGAACTTCATATCATGCACGACACAGATATCTGAATCGTATATGTATATCCCGCAATTTTGACCTTCGATGCAGAATCCGGTAACTTTTGCGTTGTCCGCCACTATCTTTATCACTGGAAGGTCAGAATCTGCAGCGCCGATTTTACAGTTGTTGGGTCCGCTTTCGGACATCAGAGTTATGCTCTTATCTATCACAACGTTTTCAATGTAAATTCCATCCTTAACAACTATCATATCATCAACGGAAGCGTTGTCTATAGCCCACTGGATCTTTTGGTAGTCGTCTGGAACAACGATGATCTGAGCACTTGCAACATGAATGAGAAGTAGGAATAATCCAAATGAAATTAAATACTTCATAGTTTGTTCTATCTATTACGATCTTTTTAAAATTTTTGAATTCATGTTCGATCACCATTCACCATTCAAAGTATCCTTAAATTTATGATGATAATGTTAATGATACAAAATATTATTGTGATAAGGAGCATTATAATAATAAGGTAATGAGAATATGAAAAAAATAGAAAAGGATATATACTTCACAGCTTTAATCAAAATATAGCGAGTTGATAGGTGTGAGTGATGAAAAAGGTTAGAGTTGGCGTTATTGGTGTGGGGCAGATGGGAAAACATCATGCGCGAGTTTATAGTGAAATTCCTCATGCTAAACTAGTTGGCGTTGTGGATGTCAGGGAGGATGTAGTGAAGAATGTGGCAAGAATGTATAACACTGAAGCATATACAGACTACCTAAAGTTGCTCGACGCTGGAGTTGACGCTGTAAGCATAGCGGTTCCAACGAGCCTGCACAAGGACGTAGCGATAGATGTCGCAGAATACGGTGTCGACATGCTCATAGAAAAACCGATAGCCGATAACATATTAAATGCAAAAAAGATACTTAAAGCTGCGAAGAAGTCAGGAGTCAAGATTATGGTAGGTCACATCGAAAGGTTCAATCCGGCTGTTTTAAAGCTTAAAGAGGTAATATCCTCAGGATTGCTTGGAGACATTCTGTCAATGTCGGGTAAAAGAGTGGGGCCATACTCGCCGAGAGTAAGAGATGTCGGAGTAATAGTTGACTTGGCAGTTCACGAGATAGACACTATGTCTTATCTCTATGATGACAGAGCAATAAGCGTTTACGCCGTAGCTGGCAGGAGTGGGATGTGCTCTCACAGCTTCGAAGACTATGCGTCTATAGTTCTCAGATTTACAAATAGCAGGGTGGGTATTATAGAAACCAACTGGCTAACTTCGAGAAAGATAAGAACGCTTACTGTTGTTGGAACAAGGGGCGTCGCTACAATAGATTACATAGACAAAACCCTTACGATCTGCAAGAACGGGGACGTTTACAGTGTGGATGTCGAAAAGAGAGAACCGCTTAAAAACGAGCTTGAAACATTTCTGAGATATGTCATGTATGACGAAGAACCGAAACCGTCGGGAGAGGATGGGCTTTACGTCCTCTCTGTTGCAATATCAGCCATAAATTCCTGGAAGGGGGAAACCGTAATAAAGTTAAAAGAGGTGATGTTAAAACACTAAACGTATATTATTTTCGTAAATGGTGTTAGTATTCTCAGCAGAGTTTTTATTAATAGCTGTATATAGGTAATTATTACCTCAAAAACCTTTGAGAGAACTTTAGAAGTAAAGCTTATGGTTGTTGGCGTCGGTGTCGGCTCTTCTGTTGGCTTTAGCTCGGGCGTAATTTTCGAGGTTGGAGTGGATTTCGAAGTTGTATGTGTGTAGAAGAAGGGCATTGAAATGCTACTTACCTTTATAACCTTTATTGTGACATTTCTGATTTTTACTCTGTCTCCAGATATCACTTCGATGGTTATGGTGTAATTACCCTCCGCATCTCTTGGAACTCCTATAAATGTGCTGACGTTGGAATTATTTACTGTAATTTCAGTTTTGGTTGCTGTCCAACCTTCTGGGAGTTTAATCCTAATCGTTGCGTTGTATGGAACTTCGATATAGAGGGTAAAATAGGAGTTCGCCTTAACTTCGGTTGGAGCTGTTATCTTGATTTCTTCGGAGCCAATGTTTTCATCTGAAGTTGTAGAGATAGATGATCCTCCGCCACCTCCACCGCCACCACCGCCTGAAGTTACCCATGCTCCAGCTGGAGTAGCAACTGAAGATCCACTCGAGGTTGAGGTCTGAGTAGTCTGCTGCACTTCTATAGTCCCATTGAATATCCTCGGATACATGGGATATCCGTTGTCATCGTCCATTCTAACAGAGGTCACATTTATGTGAGTGATACCCGTGCCCTTCACTTTGATCTTTAGAGTCGCTAAAGTAATATCCGTCGCATTCTGCTGAATGCATTCGTTCAAGTCTACTGCTTTAATCCAAACTGTGCTTGAAGGAAGAGTAGAGTTGTCGTGTAGAGTTGCCCAATCTGGAAACTCTACCGATTCTATTTCAGCTATCGATGAATTCTCAACACTTACCGTGATGTTATAGCCAGATAGACCGTTGGGTGCCTCGGTTAGTGTTATATTTATAAATGTGTCAGATTGAACAGTCCTGCTTTCGACGACCAAATCTGCCAAAACAGGTTGAACCAATGTAATCAGAATAAAAATTAAGATAAAAGTTCTCAGCATTTTAACTCACCTCCTTGAACAACTTCACTATGTCGTCGAAGTCTATCCTGCCGTTCTTGTTTATATCAATGAACTTAGCCGGATAGTTCTTCTCTATCCAATACATGAACTTGAAGTATTTGACAACATCGTCGAAGTCGATCTTCATGTTTCCATTAAGATCCTCGTAAACACCATCTCCATTAGGATCTGTCGGTGGATCGTTGCACTTTGGCAAGGGTGGAAGTGGAACTACCATAACCTTGCACTCGGTGGTGTTCAGGCTGATCGGATTTCCGTTGTCATCGTCTATTCTATACGTCGTTATTGTTATCTTCGTTCTCCCAGCGGCCTTACCTCTGATCTTTACAGTTACAACTTCAACGTTCTTGGCGTTAGGTCTAACGCTGTCGTTCAAGTCTACTGCTTTAATCCAAACTGTGCTTGAAGGAAGAGTAGAGTTGTCGTGTAGAGTTGCCCAATCTGGAAACTCTACCGATTCTATTTCAGCTATCGATGAATTCTCAACACTTACCGTGATGTTATAGCCAGATAGACCGTTGGGTGCTTTGTTAAGCTTCAGGGTTATCTCCTTAACCCAATCGACCTTGAGCACCCTGACCTTCGGGCTGAACTCAAGATCGACGGTGGATGAATTTCTGCTGGATGAATTTCCTATAGTGAATTTCATCTCCTCGCTTTGAGCAGAGTTTCCAGCTTCGTCTATGCTCACGATTACGAAGTAATATGTTCCCATAGTTAGATTCGTTAATCTCACCGTGTGGTGCTTGGCAAACGTCGGGTCGGAAACTTCATGATCGTAATCTCCAGATTTACTACCATACCTTACCATACCGACCGTAGTTTCGTTGGTCTTCCAAGATATTTTAACCGAATCCTTGCAAGTATATACGCTGATATCGTAGATCTCAGGTGGGTTGCAGTCTATCTTTACGGTTACGCTCTTTACAGGCTCCACGTTTCCGTTCACATCGACGGAGTAGAACCATATCGTCGTTGTATTGTGTAGCGTAACGTTGAACGGATTCTCGCCTTCTACCTTCTTCCAATTCTTCGAATCAGTAGAATAGTTAGTGTAAGCAATCCCACTGTCGTCACTGCGAAAGAAGGTCACCGTTACTGGCGTTACGTTTATCCATCCCCTCTCGTTCGGCTCGGGTGTTATCTTGTATGTTGTAGTTGGTGAAGTCGTGTCTATCTTACCGCTCGATGTCGTGAACGAGTGCTCTGAGCTTTCGTTGTAATTTCCGCTCTGATCCTTCGAACCTACGACGAAGTAATATGTGGTATTTGGACTTAGGTTTGAGAGCTTCATTCTGTGATTTACAGTCAAGGTCTTGTCATATATCTGATGGTCGTAGCTTCCGGGTTTCAATCCGTATTTGACCAAGCTATCCGATAACTCATCGGTCTTCCAAGTTATCACGACTGTGGTAGCTGTAATGTTCATTACTTTGACATCGCTTATAACAGGAGGAATCGTGTCGGGTGTAGTCGATAGTTGCAGTATGTAGATTCCCTCATATTGCTTGGCGACTATCAGCTTGTTGTCTTCATATGGAATTATGCCACCTCTCCCCGTGTATGCCGAGTAGAACAACGGGTTCTTGTGGAAGTTGAACTCCAAGACCTTCTTCGGATGTTTCGGATCGCTTATGTCGTATAGTTTTAGGGTGTTAAAGTGCGCCACCAAGTAGTTCCCGAGCATCCTTACACTACCCGGGCTACCACCTGTAGATATCTTGGAAAGATTTGCAGGCCTCAATGGATTTGAGAAGTCGTAGAGTTCCAGATACGATCCCTTGTCTATCGCAACGAGGGTTCCCAGCACCGACGCTATCTTACCAGATGTTATGGGATGAGCTTCCACAATCGGATTGGTGGGATCTGAGACGTTTATCACATACACACCTTTACTTGTGGATAGCAAGACGTAATTGTCTATTTTACCCGCCGCTCTACCACCAATCGATGCTCTGCCAACTATCTTCGGATTTAAGGGATCAGAGACGTTAACGACGACGAAATTCTTCCAATCGGCTGATATAGTATACCAATACTTGCCGTCGTAATATCCTCCGTATCCAACCCTCGGCTCGTTAGGACCTACGGACACTATCTTCTTCACTATCTTTGGATGTGTTATATCTGAGATGTCCACTATTACGATAGCATAACCCCACGATCCCTCCAAATACAGGTAGTGATCTATCTTCTTGATTGCCGTAACTCTCCCGCAGTTGTCGAGATATGTTACTTCCTTCGGCTGTGCCGGGTTGGATATGTCGACGACCCATATTCCGTAGTCTCCACCGGACACCAAGTATCCGTCGACGTATGCTATCGCTCTGACATCGTTCGACTTTATAGCACCCTTATACTTCGGCTTTGAAATGTCAGATATGCCGAATATCTTCAATCCATACGTCGATGCTACGACGTATACATAGTTCCCTGAAATCGCTATGTCTTCAGTGTATCCCGGCACACCCCCACTCGCCTTAGCTATGAATTTAGGATTCTCAGGATCAGAGATGTTGTATATTCTGAAGTCCTCGTAACGTGTTGCCACAAAAAGTAAATTTCCGACCACCTTCGTTCTAACTGCTGTAAACCCCGTGATCTTTTTGATCATAACCGGATTGGTCACGTTGGAAATGTTTAGTATCCCTATACCCGTGTAGTAATCGACTACATAAGCATAGTTACCGTATCTCGCAAATCCGCTGATGTAGTTTGAAAACTTGAGCGTTATTTTATTTACCTTGACCGGTGAGGTTGGATTGGAGATGTCGTATATCCAGATGGTCTTGTCCCTGGTGGCATACATGTATTTTCCGAGTATTGCCAGAACGCCACTCGGACCTTTTATCGTTCCTATGGTCTTGGGATGATACTTGTCCTTAATGTCGACTATCCAGATGCCACCGTAACGGTAATCACCAATATAGGCAACGCTGTCGTTCACAATAGCCAATCCTCCAAGCGGACCTATGTATATCTCGCTGGGCGGATAGATTTCAGCAACCTTAACTGGATTCTTCAAGTCGCTTATGTCGAAGATCTCGAACCTATCTTCTGTAACTACGTATAGATAGTCTCCACTGATCTCAAAACTCGTTATTCTCGTTCCAGCATAGACCTTGCTGTATGGTTCGTATGTAAACACCTTTGGCTTTTCTGGGATTAGATTGGGATCCAAATGAGGTTGCTTATACACCCTTATCTCTGCTCCCGCAGCAACGTAGATGTATTTATCGTCCGTTTTTACTCTCCACATTGGTCCGAACGGCCAATGACCAGCGACGCTGATGCTCTCATCGGATGCCGACGCCAGTGATACCCAAGTGATACTGATGAGCATTATTATCATTAATAATAATCCAAATGACCTACTCCACCTCATACTGATAATAGTTGTAATGATGAGCATAAAAAATTTTTGGTCTAAATATTTTATTTTTTATTATTATTAAAGGAGTAAATAACTTGTTTGTATGTCTTATAAATCATTTTACCAACAGTTATTGGATTAAACATCTTTTTAACGTAATATGATATCTCTTTATTGGAGTATCTATCCAAATTTTCGAGAACATCCTCTATGGCATTTGCGAGTGCCAAGGGATCTTTCGGTGGGACGATTTTACCGCAACGATCGTTTACGAATTCGACTTGTCCCCCGCTCGAGGTCGTCACCACGGGTTTTCCGCATGCCATGGCTTCTATTAGAACTATACCGAAATTTTCAAACAGAGATGGTAGGACAAACACGTCACAGCTCTTCAGTAGCTCTATTTTAATGTTGTCGTTGACTCTACCAAGGAACTCTACTACATCATCTACGCCTAACTCTTTGGCCAGTTTCCTATATTTCCCTTCAAATGGTCCATATCCAACGATCTTAATTATGAAATCTGACCTCCTCCTCTTTAGTATCTTAGCAGCCTCTAAAAGATAGTTCACACCTTTACGTGGATTCAAACCTCCTATGAACAATATGATCTTTTTATTATTATAATTATTACTTATAATTTTTTTAATCTTTAAAAAGTTTTCATTGAGAACATTGGAGATAACGCTATTTGGTTTTAAAACTCCCAAAGTTTGAGATATATGATCTCTCGATGCACGACTGACGAAGATCAGATAATCAGCACTGTTAAATATTATTTTTGCAATGAAATTTTTGATTTTCAATCTAACACTTTTTAGGAGGTAATCCTTATAGTCATCTCCTTCCTTGTGGAGTCCGTGTTCGGTTATTATTACCGGAATCCCGTATATTCTTCCAGCGATAATCGCCCACACAGCAGCTAAATAGTTATGAGCGTGAATGACATCTGGAGCGAATTTCTTGATGTTTTTCACCATCCACAATATCGCCAAAAACGACGAGAGAACATAGGAAAGCGAACTGGAACCGATAGCCCTATACATCAGCTTGATGACTTTAAAATTATTACTAGTTTTTCTTATTTTAAACATTTTTACATTTTCTGAGGGTTCGGGATGCAAAACTACGACATCGCAATACTTAGACACCGCCTCGGCGAATTCCTTAACAAAAACACCAGCTACAGGATTTCTCTCCGTTGGATACCAATTTGTAACGATTAAAACTTTCATAATTGACCACCCTAGCACACAAAACGTTTTTAAGCTTTATCTTTAACGACTAACGTAATGGAACTTACACAACGTTTTCAAATAAATATAAAAAATACATATTATGTAATAAAATCATATATACTATCAAATTTAACTTATTGGCACATTCTCATTTTCTACATAGTATTAATTTGTTTATTAATTCCAACAATAATATATAGAATTCCACATGGCAGCGACGTTTACACACACCTCGTCTACACGAAAATAATGGGTAAATCTAATTCAATATATAATTTTTATGATATTTGCAAAAAACTTTGTTTCCATATGGGTTTAAATTATCCGTATGGATTGTGGCTGCTCACGTCTGTGGTCGTCAAGATCACTCAAATTGGACTGATAAAGGCGTCGGTCATCGTGCCCACCATCAGCCTGTGCGTGCTGTTGGTAGTGTATTACAAGTTCGCCATGCGATCGCTAAACGTGAAGAATAGAGAGAGGTATGCACTGCTATCGCTCGTCATGCTCCTGTCCATACCCTACGAAACGCTGGGAATAGTCAATTACTCACCATCAATGTTCTTCTCGAGTATTGTGATTTTTCTACTCTACATTCTATTTTACGAAACAAATGCGATTAGAAAATACCTCCTGATGTTCATAACGATTTTTACGATAACTCTATCACACACGGGAACGACGATATTTTTGCTGAGCTTCTTCATAATCTACTCTTTGATCAGCTCGTCGATCGATAAGAGAGTAAACGTCGATACGATCTTGGCCCTCGTGATGTTGTTCACATCATATCACATAGTCGTGACAGCCACACCTTGGATAAACGAACAGTATATCGACAAGGGGACTTTCATACTGTCCATAGGAAAACTGTTCACCAAGCTGACCCATTGGACAATCTTCAACGAGATTTCAGAGAACCTGTATTCGGAGATATTCATCAAAAACAATATTATATATTATATATATATAATATCGACGATTTATCTATTTTCGTATCTGCTGACGTTTATAAGTTTGGATGGGATCAGACGATGGCTCAAGAGATTGCGCGAGGTCTTTTTGGGTTCCGCTCCTCTTGGAGTCAGCAGACTACCGCACAGCCCACCCTTCTGGGTAATATGGCTCAACCCGATCTACGTAGCGCTCGGTGTGATAGGGGGCTTCAAAGTTGACAAGAGGATTCGTTCGCTACTGCTGTCGCTGATGATAGTTCTGATACCTTCCGCATACGTCGCCGGACCGAGAGGGTTGAGGGAGTTACATTACTTCTACATAATCCTGCCAATAATAGCCGCACAAGGATTCTACGTCCTCGAAAATAGGATCAGGAGTTCAAAAAGATCCATGCTTCTTAAAAAAGCGGTGATATCAATTCTCGCATTTCTGTTCTTCGTTCAGGTGCTGATTATACCGATATTAGGCAACTACGTGTATTTCCCGAAGATAGGCTTGAGTCAATACGAAAGGGAGGGACTATCTTGGCTGTCGAAGGTAGGTAGCCCCAACGAAGGCGCCACTGGAGGGGCATACGGCGACAGAATCTTCGTTTACGGTGATAAGATACCACCAGAAACGACCACTGTAAGTGCCGGATCGGAAACCGTCAGGTTCTACAGGGATTTACACGAAGCCCATTTCACCACGAAAGTGGAACCCTTGACGGATCTCTACTCGACGTTCGGCGTAAAATACTATATAGTTTCCAAGAGGACGTTCAAGATGTATAAGGAAAAACCCAGCGAGCTAAAGATGGACGAGAACCCAGCTCTGGATAAGATATATGTTTCGACATCAAAAGATCTTTTTGAGATGTATAAATATATTCCCTCACCGACGAAGAGAGTCGACCTCTCCACAAAAATCGTTTACGGCAAAGAACCGATCGCAAAGGACGCTGGAACATCGTTTTTGGTCCAAACAGATTATTATAAGGTTAGGATCAGTAAAGGAAAACCGAAGATCCTCTATCTTGGGAACCTAACAAACAATTACTTTGGAGACGGTGAGGAGTATCTGTTCGTTTCGATTCACGGTTGGAAGGACAACTACTTCTACGTTCTCGACGAGGACGTGAAGTTTGACGAAGTTATACTTGGTAAGAACGTTGTCGTGTATAGGGGATCGCTTAAGAACAAGAACGGATCCACGATAGCCGATATCGAGGTCACCTACGAGTTCTTCGAGAAGGCGTTCAAGAGGACAATCGAGATACACAACGATCTGCCGGATGTTATCTCAGTCGAGTTCGCGGACGACCTCACTCTCCTCGCAACGAACTTCAAGTTCGGCGGTTGCGGCAAAACTATATACAGAACGATATACCCCAATCAAGATTACTCCCTGATAAAGGACAAGAAGTTCAAATGGATATACATTTACGGCGCTGGAAACGGAGGAATCTTAATAGAGTTCGAACCAACATCCGCCTATCCGGCAAAGGTGCTGTATAAAGGTCTCATAGGTTACGAAGGCTACGCTCTCGTTAGAATATACCTCACACACTACAACGTATTTCCAGAAGAGAGCGTGAAGATAACGCAATGGTTTGGATTGGGGAAGTTCAAGGAAGCAAAAAGTAGGATAGAGAACAGCACGACTGTTAAGATATATCCGTATCCGTCGGGTATTCTGCCGATGATAGTGCTTGGAAAGGCTGATGACTTGAATTCGAAGATTATCGAACGCCTGAAGGATTTGAAGAAGCTCGGTATCGATGAATACGTTTTGGTTACGGATAAGGAAATTCCAAAAGATCGATTACCTTCCAACGTGAAGGTTATATTCACGATCGATAAGGTGAACGTGTCTGCGAAAGGTGTATATCTGAAGGGCATTCCGAACGAAAGACTCCTCGATACGTTGGAGAGAAAGGGCGTCGATTATGTGATCGGAAAGAACATACCCAAACCGTTCGAATATCTGTATGAAGAAGGATACAGACTGCCGAAGATTTTGTGGATGCACAACAGATCGAGTGGAATCGTCTTGCTTCCCGTTTCTTCGCCGATGCTAACGAAGAACACGAAGAAGTTCGACATGAGAGATGCAATTAGGGTCGTAGATGCTGCCGGCAAATCGAACGGCATTTTGATATTCAGGTGGGATCCCGACGTGTTGTTCAAATATGACGGCGATATCAAAAGCATAGTGGCTTATGCTAAGAGTAGGGGATACACTTTCGTGGATCCGGAAAGAATAGCAGAGTATACTCTGAAGTTGGATAATGTCAGGTTGAACATCTCAGTTGGATCCAGCAACGTTACCATTAAGATATACAACGATGGCGAGGACAAGTTGGACGGACTAGCTTTGACTGTCAAACTCGACAAAAGACCCAAAACCGTCATGGGAGGTAAGATCGTTAAGGTGATCAGGGAAGGGAAGAGAATATTGGCCTACGTTTCTACGGACGTTCCACCGCATGGTGTTAGAACGATTAGGATCGAGACGTGAGGAGTCTGTAGATCTTCGAAAACCTTTCAAAACCTATGTAGGAGAACAAGTAACTTACGAGACTCTTGTAATTCTTCGGGTTCATTCTGATGGACTCTCTAAAGTATCTTCTGCCTTTCTCGATCGATCCTCCGTAGCAGTATGCCCTCGCGATCCATCTCAGTAGTTCGCTGAACTCTTGTGGATGATTTCTCAGAAAATCCCAATGCTTCTTGGCGATGTATTCGTAGTCTCTCGCTTTGTTTATCCAATTGAGTCTCGTGGAAACCCTGTTCGTATGAACGGTGTATTTGAAACAGAAATCCCTAACAAAGTCGAACTTAGCATTATTCCTGATCAACCTGATCACGAGCTCTAAGTCCTCTCCCCACGTCAGATTTTCGTCTATTAATCCGACATACTCTATCGCATCTCTCCTAATCATCAATCCGCTTAAGTTGGGATAGAATACGCCTTTCATTAAAGCTCCTAGTAAGTTGTCTTTTATCCATTCCGGAAAGACAACCCTGCCTACCTCGTTATCCCTTTCGTCCACCAAGAGATAGTTACAACCTATCAGGTCTAAGTCGTATTTTTCGGCCAACTCTATCTGCATTTCGAGCTTTTTTGGAAGCCATACGTCGTCGTCATCTAAAAACGCAAGATACTCGCCTTTTGACACAACAATTCCCCTATTTCTCGCAACTGAAGGTTTTTTAGAATTTATTTCATATCTTAAATATTTTATTCTCTTATCTCTTTTCATGAGATCTTCAACTATTTCTTTAGTATCGTCAGTTGAAGCTTCGTCCACTACGATGAGTTCGAAGTCGTCGAAGGTTTGATCGAGAACGCTAGCTATGGCCTTTCTTAAGTATTTCGATCTGTTGTGTGTGGGGATTACGATCGATACCGCAGGCATGATTATCACTTGATCTTTGATTTGATTTTTCCTATAATATTTGTCTTTTTGATGTAATCTTGCAAAAAGCTGAGATCGTCGTGTATCTTTCTATCTTCGGGATATTTCTCGAAAAGGATACCATTGATCAATCCAAGAAGAAAGGATATCGAGCTAACGATACTGAGAGCTTTAAAGGTTAGCCTGTTTCTATCAAATATCGATAAGGGCATCGAAGCTACGATCCACACGACTTTAGCACCGATAGATGTTGCCAATTGCCATTTGGGATAATTTACGTATTTTTTACCCAACTTGGCGTGACCCCTACCATAGTGATACTGCTGTTTGAGTAAACCCCTAAAAGTTGTCCTATGCTTGTGGTAAACTATAGCATCTGGTGCATACCTCAGCCTGTAACCTTTCAATCTTACTCTGAAACCAATGTCATTGTCGTCAGCACCATACTTAAATAGTTCATCGAAACCGTTTACAAGCTCTAATACATCCTTCCTGTAAGCCATGTTACAACCTATGACAAAGGACTGTGTTTTAATCAGATACTCCTGATTAAAGTAGTTATTCGCGAATCTTTCTATAAGTGTTTCCTGTCTGAAGGGTATGATTTTACCACCTACTCCACCTACATCTCTACTATCGAAAGCTTTAACAAGATTTTCTATCCAATATCTATCCGCTATACAGTCATCATCTA